>Ga0326727_10002451_pt1 | contig 63222 bp, 42 predicted proteins | sample MB2enrmetagenome_FD_207643 | JGI IMG/M metagenome (GOLD analysis project Ga0326727, IMG submission 207643) | Lab enriched peat soil microbial communities from McLean, Ithaca, NY, United States - MB29MY | ecosystem: Environmental > Terrestrial > Soil > Wetlands > Peat | place: USA: New York...
CGACGCCGAAATCGCTCAATCGTCATCATCCCTTGCCGTTTAGTCTTTTTCATGCCCAGCATTATATCGCTTTTTATTCGCCGGAGCAAACTAAATAATCAGGCTTCATTTTTAACATCTCTAGGGGCGGCTCTCGCTCGGTTGATCTTTGTCATGAATTCGCCCGGCCTCGTAAAGGCCCTCTCGGACCTTTCCGTCGCCCGCACCGCTCGCAATGACTTGTGTGGAGGACCAGCACGATGTGGTGGAGCGTTCATACCCTGGTACACTAGCCTTCGACTCAGGCTGTTGTCAATAGGGGTACTTTACTTTATGCCTACTGGTAGTCAAAAAATTCTGACATTTCGCAGAATCGGCCATTCCAGGGTGCAAGGTAAAGCTCTGCCCCAAATCATCGGGCATTTTGCCTCGCTAGCGCCTCCGACTGATCGGGGCGTTCCCCAGCGCCATGGTCTGTGAAAAATCGATTTCGTAGTGGCGACAGCGGGTTTCAGGTACTCCTGAAAGGGCGTCTCGGAATCGATGACCCTCTCGGACAAAATGCGCATTTTTTGCTTGACTGACCAGATAACTTCGCGTATAGTCGGTGGACAAATTGTGCTTCTCAGCGAATATGCGTCAATGAAGGGAGCAAGATCATGTGCGAATCCAGTGAAAAGGGCTGCTGCTGTTCACAATGTCCACCGTGGTGGGTAACGATGGGTTTTGTCCCACCGCTTCAAGGGACCCAGGCGAAGACGCCAGCGGCGACGACGCAAGCGGGGACGACGCAAGCGACGCCGACGCAGGGATCATCGGGGTCATCCTCGAGCTCGAGCGGCCTTGGCGGCATTCTCGGGGACGTACTTTCTCTACTCTAGGAGCAATCTATGGATGAAAAAACGCTGACAATGATGACGGTCCTCGCCCCGCCTTCCACGGTTATGACGGCAGCCCAGATGTTGGGAACCATCCAACTCTCTGGCCTTGTCAGGAATCCCGCCGCGATTACGGCGTTACAATTCGCCGCCAGCCAGGCGTGCGCAAACACGCCAACGACGGTCCTTGGATTTGTCCAAGCGGTGCAGAGTCTGATTAAGCTGCATCCAGACTACACACCGGCTGACTCGGCCCAATTGGAGGCTTACGCCAAGCAAGTCTCCGCAACAGGCACCGATAGCCCGCTAACATTCAGCATGTTGCTGGGTCTTCTCGCCAAGCTGCCGGACGCATCGCCAGCCCGAAAGAAATCGGGAGATGCAGCCAAGCCGGAAACCCCGGCAAAACGAAAGCCGCGGAAGAAGGCCGAAAAAGTGGTTTGAAGCCCGGCTTGAACGCCGGGTCTAAGTAGGCGGCAGAGACCACCAGAAATGCCGGATAGCGATTGCGGGAGTCTTAATCGCAAAACGCAGAGGTTTCATTGCGTCTTCTAAGATATATCCCCTCCGTAACGCCGCAGGATTTGCGTATCACAGCTCGCTTGACGGTCGCCTTACCGGAAAAGTGAGCTAAGCGCCTGAGAATTTGAGTTCCCTCTATTGTCGAACCCGAAGGGGATGGCGAGAATCATGGGCCCCAAGGGCGACCTACCTCAGCCCGGGGCAACGCCCTCGGTATCAAGGGACAAGGGCGGGATGGCCAGTGAAGCCGCGGCTAAACTACAGGCCCGCGCAACGCACTCAAAAATGGGGGCAAGTCCACTGCGAGTTTAAGAATTTCAGGAGGGCTAGGCGGTCATCCGGATTCATGGACGTGAACTCCACCCCGAATCCCTTTCCAGCTTCAGACCACCTCACGATTCCTTCCGCAGCTAATCGGGCCAACTGAGGCGGTCGACCAAAGACCAAGTGAAGTTCAGTACCGACGGGGAACACTCTTTCCGAACGGAAGCAGAGCCCCCTGTCGCTCACGTTTTCAGTCTCCATGATGTAGTGAGCCTCCCCTTTCGACAGGACGACGGTCAAAGTCAAAGATGCAATGAACCGCGGAACTTGCCTCCGTTCCTTTATAGTGGCCATAGTTTCATCATCCGTGAGGGTAACTTCGCCTCAACTCAGTATCCTACACCAAACGCTCCGAATGCGCGCGCCGACATTTTGCAGACTCCTAGGAGCACGCGTAGCGTCCGCGAAATGCCTGGACAACGCATCGGCTGTCGAGCTAGCATCCTGCCGTCAAATGCTGCCAAGATGGCGGCGCTATGTTGCCCACCCAATTGCCGGACACTGATAACCCACCACCGATGTCATCTTCTCAAGCTTTGCATCGTCTCAATGCACACAGGTCCGATTCTTTAGAATTGAGTGCCGCCGTGCCGCGGATCTCAACCTGAAAGGATGGAACTCGATACATGTCATCCATTCGTCACGCCGTAATGAACGCCCTGAAGCTTCTGGTTATCACTGTTGCCGTCATGCTGGTGCCCTTCACGCGTGTTCCCGCACAATTCCCGGGGCAGCCGCAACAGCCCAAGGGTCCCTGGATGGACAAGACTTTATCTCCCGATAAGCGGGCTGACCTGGTCATCAGCCAGATGACGCTCGACGAGAAGATATCGCTCCTGCATGGGCCGGGATTCCATAGGTTCGGGCCTCCCGATTCGCAACCGCCCACGCGGTCGCTGGGTGGAGCGGGTTATATTCCCGGCATACCGCGCCTCGGGATCCCGGACCTACAGATGGCCGATGCCGCCGTGGGCGTGACGCGGGGCTCGGCTTTCGGGCGTTATTCAACGTTGTTGCCCTCCGGAGCTTCGGAAGCATCGACTTGGGACTTGCAGGTGGCTCATGAGTATGGGGCGCTGATCGGTCGAGAGCTTCGCGAGCAGGGATTCAGTATGTCGCTGGGCGGCGGCATCGACCTCATCCGGGAGCCCCGCAATGGCCGCATCTTCGAGTACAAGGGCGAAGATCCCATCCTGGCGGGCAAGCTGGTCGGCGCAGAAATGAAGGCCGAGCAGGAACAGGGCGTCATTGGCGACATTAAGCACTACGCCTTGAATGACCAGGAGAATGGCCGCAACTATGTGAACGTCAAGATCGGCAAGCGGGCCATGCGCGAGAGCGATTTGCTGGCGTTTGAAATCGGCGTCAAGGATTCGGGCGTAGGCGCGGTGATGTGTTCCTACAACCTCGTCAACGGCGACTACGCCTGCGAGAACAGTTACCTGTTGAATGACGTGCTGAAAAAGGATTTCGGATTTCAGGGCTTCGTGGTGTCGGATTGGGGCGCCACACATAGCGCCGCAAAGGCAGCCCTGGCAGGGCTCGATATGGAGATGCCGGGAGACAGTTTCTTTAGCGATGCCCTCAAAAAGGCGGTGGAAAGCGGTGAAGTCCCCGCCTCGCGTCTCGACGACATGGTGCGCCGCATTCTGCACAGCGAGTTCGCGGTGGGGTTGTTTGACGAACAGGCACGCCGCGAGGCACCGGATATCTTCAAAGGGTTTGCAGTCGCCCAGAGCATCGCCGAGCAGGGCGTCGTGCTGCTGAAGAACACGCGTGACCAACTGCCACTGAGCGCGCCGAGCCTACGGTCGATCGCCGTCATCGGATCGCACGCCGACGTGGGCGTGCTATCAGGGGGCGGTTCAGCACAGGTTGACCCTCCGGGAGGCAACGCGGTGCCGCCCCCGCCGCCGCCGGCGGGTGCACCGCGATTCTTCAATCGCGGCCCGATATGGTTTCCCTCTTCGCCCCTGAAGGCCATTCGCGCCAAGGCAGCGAATGCCAAAGTGGAGTACAACGCGGGGACCGATCCGGCAGCGGCAGCGAATCTGGCCAAAGGGTCTGACATCGCGATCGTATTCGTCAACCAGCCCACCAGCGAGGGCCGGGACGCGCCGAGTCTCTCGTTGCCTGACAATCAGGACGCCTTGGTGGGCGCTGTGGCTGCCGCAAACCCCCACACGATTGTGGTCTTGGAAACTGGCGGGCCTGTCACCATGCCCTGGGTCGACAGCGTAAGCGCGGTGCTGGAAGCCTGGTATCCGGGGATCAAGGGAGGCGAGGCCATTGCCGCTGTGCTTTTCGGTGACGTGAACCCCTCCGGAAAGCTGCCTATGACCTTTCCGCGCTCGGAGGCAGACCTGCCTCACCCCCAGCTCGCAGACCAACCGGCCCCTGGCCCCGACGACATGAAGCCAATGTTCCCGGGCGCGCCGTTCAAGGTTAATACCAGGCAATTTGAAATCGACTACAACGAAGGCCTGAAGGTCGGCTACAAGTGGTACGACGCCGAGGGCAAAGAACCGCTCTTTCCGTTCGGACACGGGCTCTCCTACACGAGTTATTCCTATTCGGATTTAGGAGTGAAGCAAGGAAGCTCGCCGGCTGTGACCATCACCGTGAAGAACGTTGGCGCCCGAGCCGGGATGGAGATTGCCCAGGCGTACGTCGAACTCCCCACAGCCGCGGGGGAGCCATTCAAACGATTAGTGGCGTGGGATAAGGTCCAACTCGCTCCCGGTGAGGCCAAGACGGTGACCCTGACGCTTGATCCGCACTACCTCGCGATCTTCAACGCCGACCGGGACGAATGGGAACTCGTTCCCGGCACCTATAATGTTCTCGTGGGCGGATCATCCCGACAAACGCCACTCAGCAGGACGTTCAGCAAGTAACTGGCGCCACTTTGTAGGGGCGCTGTGGTCAGAAGCCTGCTCCGATCTTCTCGAGTTCGCTCCCGGTGGTGGCCGCCACTTTGGCGTGCAGCGAATCGCCGTGTGCGTCCATGGTGACGATGGCCGGGAAGTTGCGTGCCTCGAAGACCCACATGGCTTCGGGGACGCCAAGTTCTTCCAGCAGATAGACGCCTTGAACCCTGGGCAGGCAGCGCGCGTAGAACTGTGCGGCGCCGCCGATGGCGTGGAGGTACACCGCGCCGTATTCCTTCAGCGCAGCGAGAGTCTTCTTTCCCATCCCGCCTTTCCCCATCACCGCCCGCAAACCAAAACAGCGAATGATGTCGGCTTCGTAAGGTTCCTCACGGATGCTGGTGGTGGGGCCGGCGGCCACAGTTCGCCACTGGTTATTCTCCTTGAGCATCACCGGGCCGCAGTGATAGAGGATTCCCCCGCGCAGGTCGTAAGGCGAATCGTGGTGCAGCAGATATTGATGTGCGGCGTCGCGGCCGGTGACCACGGGGCCGTTGATCAGCACGACGTCGCCTACCTTCAGGGCGCGCACTTTTTCCTCGCTGAGCGGTGGCTCCAGCCGCACCTCGTGACCTGTTAACTTGAAGCCTGTTCCTGCACTGATCAGTTTTTCGACGGGCCGGTCAGGGTCACGATACAGCCACTGGGTGATGCCACCCGTTTCGGCGTCGAGCAAAATCCCCAAACGGCGGAAGGCCCAGCAGTCATAGGCAACGCTGACGAAGAAGCTGGCCGGAAGCCGGTTCGCGGCGGTGATCTTACACCCGATGAGGGAGCTTGCTCCGCCGAAGCCCATGGCTCCTACCCCGAGCTTATTGGCCTGCTCCATGATCTCTTGCTCGAGGTCGGCCAGAACCGGATCGGGGTTCGTATCGTCAAGCGAGCGGAAGAGTTGCAGCTTGGCAAGGTGATAACCGCCCGCGCGGTCGCTCCCCACGCATACCCCGATGGCGCCCGGCGCACAACCCTGGCCCTGCGCTTGCCACACGGCATGGAGCAGGCACTTCTTAACGCCCGCCAGATCCCGGTCCGCGCGGCCCAAATGCTCGAGCTCGCAGGGCAGAGAATACTGGATATTCTTGTTCTCGCAACCGCCGCCCTTGAGGATGAGACGCACCTCCACTTCCGGCTTCTCCCACTGCTCGAAATGGAAGATGGGCGTGCCGGGTCCCAGATTATTGCCGCTGTTCTTGCCCGTGATCGAGTCCACAGAATTGGGCCGCAGCTTGCCGCGCTTCGTGGCCTCGGCGACGGCTTCGAGGGTTTGCTTCCGCAGTGCCATCTGGTCGACCCCGATCGGAGTCTTGATTTCGAAGGTGAGCATGCCCGTGTCCTGACAAATGGCGCCCGAGTCATGCTCCGCCATGTCGATGTTCTCGCCGATGATGGCCAGCGCTTGCCCCGACTGCGAATGAGGATTCTCCGTGCGCAGCGCCCACCCCATAGCTTGGCGCACGTCCGGGGGAAGGTTTGTCGAAGTCTGAATAATGAGTTCCAGCATGCTTTCCTTGAGGAATTGCATAAGAGCCTCCAGGGACCCATCGCGGGCCGCGCATCGCCCGCTATCGAAAGGTTAGCGTACCACACCTACATAAACGGATGCTTGGGAACGCGGCGCGCGGCAATGCGACTTCCGATCTCCTCCTTCAATATCCCGAGGGCCTGCTGGGGAGAATCGGCAAAGCGGATATATTTCAAATCGTCTTTGGTGATGGTTCCCGATTCGAGCAGCCAGCCGAAGTTGACGGCGCGCTTCCAGAACTTCGAGCCGTAAAGGAGGATGGTTACCTGATGTCCCATCTTGTTTGTCTGGATCAAGGTGAGGAACTCCCACATCTCGTCCATGGTTCCAAAGCCGCCGGGAAAGACGATCAGCGCCTGCGCGGGTTGCGCAAACCAGAGTTTACGCATGAAGAAGTAGCGGAACACCATGCTCAGCTCCGGGGAAATGTAGCGGTTGGGCGCCTGCTCCATCGGCAGCATGATGTTAAGTCCGATGGATTTGCCGCCCGCCTCGCTCGCCCCGCGGTTTGCAGCTTCCATAATGCCGGGTCCCCCACCCGAACAGACCGTCAGAAACCGGGGGCTGCTATGGAGTGCCGCACCCCACAGAGTGATCAGTCGCGCCAGCTCGCGGGCGTCTTCGTAATAGCGCGACATGTGGACGTCCATGCGGGCGCGCTTGACCTCAGCGGGAGGCGCCGGGGCGGGACCTTCCTTTCTGCGCGATTCCAGTTCTCGCAATCTCTCGACCGCCACATCGCGAGGCTGAATGCGTGCTGATCCGAAGAAGACCACCGTATGCTGGACGCCGGCTCTGCGCATACGGGCCAGCGGCTCAAAGTACTCAGAAACAATCCGCAGCGCGCGCGCATCTGCGCTTTCCATAAAGCGGAGATTGCGATAGGCCAGTTGCGGCATCTGGGCGTCCGGCTTCGTTCCGTTTGCCATAAGTCCATCACCCCTTTAAGATCAAAGCCTAGAGAATACCAGACTGGAAAAGGTTCTCGCGCGAAATCCCACTTGGCATCGGCTGCACCTTTAAGATTCCGGTTGACCTGAGGGTGGCGGGAGGGTTATGAGTAGAGGCTTGAACTGACCTCGCCAGGGGGACCCTGTAGTCAGGCGCCCTGCCATTTTCGCAGATTCTTAGGGAGGAACGATTCCATGTCTTCATTTTCCAGACGTGAGTTTATGCGCCGTAGCGCCGTGGGAGCAGCCGGCGTGGGATTGCTGCTCAACGGCAAATGGGTTGAGCTGGAGGCGGCGCCCCTGCCCCTTCCGGCCGGCCCCAATGACCGCGTGAACCTTGGTTTCATCGGATTCGGCATTCGCGGCAACATTCTGATGGAGGCGGTCAAGCAGACCGGCCAAGCCAATCTGGTGGCCGTCAGCGACTGCTATCAGGGGCATTTGACGCGCGCCAAGGAACGTACCGACGGCAAAATCGATACCAACTTTGCGCAGTACAAAGCCTTGCTCGAGCGTAAGGACATCGATGCCGTCGTGCTGGCGCCGCCCGATCACCAGCACCTGCCGATGGTTTTAGATGCGCTGGCGGCGGGCAAAGACGTGTACATCGAAAAGCCCATGACCTACCGGATTGAGGATGGGCCGAAGATCATTGACGCGGCGCGACGCTACAACCGCATCACGCAGGTGGGCAGCCAGGGGCGCTCCTCAGCGTTGCAAAAGAAAGCCCGCGAGATTGTGGCCTCCGGCCAACTCGGAAAGGTGACCAAGGTCGTTGCGTCGTACAACCGAAACAGCTCAACCGGCGCCTGGAACTATCCCATTCCCCCCGACTTGAAGAATGGCGTGAACTTCAAATGGGAGGAGTGGCTCGGCAATGCGCCCCGGCATGCTTTTGACCCGGAGCGCGTGTTCCGCTATCGCAAGTATTGGGACTACTCGGGAGGAATTTCCACGGACCTGTTCGTGCACCTCATCACTTCCATACACTTCATCATGGACGCGAAGATGCCCTCGAGCGTCATGGCCGAAGGCGGGATTCTCTATCGCAAAGATGGCCGGGAAGCGCCGGACACCCTGGATGCACTTTTCGTATATCCGGAAGAATTCAATGTGAACATGGGCTCAACTTTCAACAACGCGAGTACGCCCGAACAAGGCATGGTGTTCCTGGGGACGAAAGGCTCGCTCACTCTGCTCGGCTCCACCTTCAGTGTGGCGGCGGAAAATCCTCGCGAAGGGTATTCCTATTCCATCGATTCCTGGCCGAAGAGCCTCCAGGAAGAATTCATGGGGATGGACGATCACCGCGAAGAGGCCAACCCGGCGGTCCATCAGGAGGGCACGGTCACTTACAAAGACCAAACCGGCGATCCTACGCCACTCCACCTGCTGGAATTTCTGAACTCGGTCCGCTCGCGCCAAGCCTGCAGCGAGAACGCTGAGGTGGGCCATCGCGCCGCGGCGGCAGGCCATATGGTCAACCTCTCGTACCGTTCCGGCAAGAAGATGATTTGGGACGCGGCAAGCGGAACCGCTCGGGAGGCATAGGGCGAAGCCGGTCGCGTTTTCCTGCCAACTCAGCATGGGGCGAGCCAACGGTCTCGCGACGGACTCGCCCCAGGCAATCTGATTGAATCGTTCCTTCGCGCCGAGGCCTTATCGCGATAAGGTCGAGGGCTTCCCTCATACCATGCCTTACAGAGACAACATTAGACGCATGCTGGGGGGTCGGCTGGGGTGCGGCGCGCCTCAAAGCGGGGGACCTCTGCCAGAGGGATCGTCTGGCTAGCCGCCACTGACTGCGTGGAGGATGGTGACTTCGCAATCATTCTCGATCGACGTGTCAAGTCCGCCGGCGAAACGAACGTTGTCGTTGCCTAAGAAAACGTAAAGGTGCTCGCGTATCTGCCCCTGTTCGTTCATGATGCGGTCCTTTAGGGCAGGACACTCCGCCCACAGGGCATCCAGAGCGCCCCGCACCGTGGGGGATGATACGTCAATGGGGATGCAACTGCGGCCAGCCGTGAACTTATGTAGAGGCCCAGGCAGGTTGAAACTCACGCGCATGGCGGTTCCCCTTGCGCTGGGGTTTTTGCGATTTCTGAAGGGCGCGGTGGAGGAATCACCGCCAGGCGGCCGGAGCGGCGCCCAGGCCTGGGCACCTGGCCACTGACCACCGCAGCCTTGACGCAAACCACCGGCGGCAGGCCGTCGGAGAGCAGTTTCCATGTCTTGCCTTCGTCGTTTGACCCAAACACCTTGCCGCTCCGTGTTCCGAAGTAAATCCCGGCGGGATCGGCGGTGTCGGTGGCCAGGGCATCCCGCAAGACGGTTTCGAGCGCGCCTTTTTGCGGCAACCCGCTCGTGAGCGGTCCCCAGGTGGCACCACCATCGCGGGTGCAATAAACGCGCAACTTCCCTTCCGGTGTGCAACGATACTCGTCTGATTCCAATGGGACGATATAAACGGTGTCCGGGTTGTGGGGGTGGACCGCCATCGCAAAGCCGAAGTCCGACGGCACGCCATGAGCGATATCCTTCCACGAATCCGCGCTGTCGTCGCTCCGGTAAAGGCCCCAATGGTTTTGCAGATAGAGCCGCTCAGGCCGCGCCGGGTGTTGTGCGATCTTGTGAACGCACTGGCCGAACTCCGGATACTTGTCCGGCAGGAATTCCGCGCGAATACCCTGGTTGCGCGCCTGCCAGGTCTCGCCCCCATCGTCCGTGCGATACACTCCTCCCGTGGACATGGCGATGGTCAGGCGTTGCTGATTCATCGGGTCGGGAATAATTGTATGCAGGCACTGGCCGCCATTGCCCGGTGTCCACCGCGCACGGTGCGGATGATCGAAGAGGCCCCGCACGAGCGCCCAACTCGTGCCATTGTCCTGTGACTTGAATAGAGACGTCGGCTCCACTCCGCAGTAAAGCGTATCGGGTTCGTCCGCAGAACCCAAACAAATCTGCCAAATGTTTTTGAGTGAGACGCCGCAATCCTCGGGAAACTTGATGGTATAAGCTTCGGGTTCGGTCCAGGATTGACCGAAATCGTCGCTGGACCTTAACACGGTTCCCCATCGCCAGCTCTGCGCTCCCGCCCACAGGCGATGTCGGCCGTTACGCTGGTCGAAAGCCTGCGCATAAACCGGCGTGCCGGGAAAGTGCGGCCCACCCAGATCCCAACGTTGGCGCTTGCCCGTAGAGCGGAGAAGGAAGGCACCCTTCACCGTTCCCAGAAGTAGCAGCACGTCGCCATCCTTTACCTTAACATTCTGTGTGACGGGCATCCCTCACCTCCGCATCCCCTGACCGATACCAAGCGTTTTGCGGCGCAGCAAGTCGTTCGCTGCAAGTAGCTCTAAAATGTATCTCGCCCTGAACAGGATCGACCCAAATACTCCACAACCTAATTAGCCTATTTTATCGCAAAATCTCTCTTTCGTCTCCGGAAGTTCTCCAACCCGGATGCTGTTCAAAGATCGCCGGCGGCCAGGACGCGCATTCGGGAAAGTCACCTTATGACGTGTCGGGAGGTTGGCGCGAGATTCAGCTTGCCTCGACATGTTCAAGGGGGAGGGCTATGGGTCTATGAAGAGGTTGGTGAGCCGGCTGGGATTCGAACCCAGAACCCCTGCCTTAAAAGGGCAGTGCTCTACCGTTGAGCTACCGGCCCGGCTGCCTGTCGCATCGAGGCTGGCCCGCTACGACGTTTCGAATCACGCTGTCATGCGTCCTCGACACGAACCTTGCGGAGCCCACCCTTACAAAACTACCGCACGCGGCCCCCTTTCGTAAACCCCAAAAAGCATCCTGGAACACGGAGACCACTCTCCGCTGCTGGCGTCATGGGTGGGATGAAGGCACCATTCTGCTGCTTCCCGAAAATGGGCCATCCCCGCCGGCTTGGGGGCCTGGCGAGCAAGGGCAGGGCGGGAATCATCCCGGCCCTGTCCTTTTGTTCTCAACCAATCAGCTTTTCGAGGTAGGATTTTTCCTTCTTGATGTCCTCAAGCTGCTTCGGCCCCGAGATCTCGCGTTCGATCGTGAGTGCTCCCGTATAGCCCAGTTCCTTAAGGCGGGGTATCAGGGCTGGGAAATTCGCCTTGCCCTGGCCGATAGCAACTTCTTCGCCGAGTTTCTTTGGATCGGCCGGGAAGAGTCCGTCCTTAGCGTGAACGCCCCGCACCAGTTTGCCAATCACATCCAGCGCATCCAGCGGATTCCCCTTGCCGTAGAGGATCAGATTGGCGGTATCCAGATTTACAAACTGGTTATCCAGGCCAACGTCGGTGATGGCGCGGAGCATGGTGATAGGCGTTTCCTCACCGGTTTCGTAGAGCATCATTTGCCCATTGCCCTTGATGTGGGTTGCCACCTGGCGAAGCGCGTCGAGCACGCCTTCATATTCCGGGTCATTGGGGTTTTCCGGAATGAATCCGTAATGCGTGTGGAAGGCGGGCACGCCTAACTTCTTGGCGAAGTCGGAGGCGCGTTTGAAATTGTCGATACGCTGCTGGCGATACTTTTTCGGTACCACGCCGATGGTCTGGGGGCCCTGATAAAAATCATACACATTGGGCGGGCCACCGGAGGAATTGATGGCGGTGACCTCGATGCCATACTTGTCGATGGCGGCTTTGAGGGCGCTATAGATCCGGTCTGAGAAGTCATCGGTACTGGCTTGACAGGTTGGGACGCCCAACTCGTGTACACGCTTGAGGGCCGCGTCCGGGTCCCGTCCCACGCCAATAAATATTCCCAGTCGCATGCGCGGCTGGGCGGGCGTGGCCGGAATGCCGGGCACCAGTCCCGCCGCACCGGCGGCCACAGAAACCTGGAGAAAGCGACGACGATTAATGTTTTCCATTGCCTGTCCCCTTTTTGAAATAATGCGATGCAGCCTGGCGTGGCACTCAGCCTGGCTCAACACATTGACAACCTTTCGCGGTAAAGCATAGTATCCAATTCTAGGCGGAAATGCTCGCTGAGAATAATCGATACCTGTGGATGATTCACTGGGTTTGTTGCGGAGCGGTCTTGAGACCGCCCGATGCGTGGCCTTTACGGGCGCGGGCATCTCGGCTGAAAGCGGGGTTCCGACCTTTCGCGGACCGCAGGGACTCTGGAGAAGTTTTTCACCCGAGAAGCTCGCGACCCCGCAGGCCTTCGCAGACGATCCTCGACTGGTCTGGGAATGGTATGACTGGCGGCGTCAGATCATCTCCCAAGTGAATCCGAACGCCGGGCATCGAACCTTGGCAGAGATCGAGCGGCGCGCGCCGGGACGCTTCACACTTGTGACCCAGAACGTGGATGGGCTGCACGACCGCGCAGGAAGCCGGCACCCCGTGAAGTTGCACGGGGACATCTGGCAATTGCGATGCACGGGATGCGCGGCCGAAATGCGAAATGAGCAGGTACCCCTGGAACCTCTGCCTCCACGCTGCTCCTGTGGATCGTTGCTGCGCCCGGGCGTGGTCTGGTTTGGCGAAGCCCTTCCGGAAGACGCCTGGAAACAAGCTTTCGAGGCCACAACGCAGGCGCAGGTTTTTCTGGTCATTGGGACTTCCGTGACTGTCTACCCCGCCGCCGGCCTCGTCGCGGTGGCCCGCCAATCCGGCGCCCGAGTGGCGGTTTTGAATCCTGATCCGACTCCCGCTGATGAACTCGCGGAATGGGTTCTGCGCGGTCCGGCCGGACAAATCCTACCGAGGTTACTATGAGACAAGCCTATTTGGATTGCTCTTCCGGCATCAGTGGCGACATGTTTCTGGCGGTGTTGATCGATGCGGGCGTGCCCGCGGATCGGCTGTTCGCAGAACTGAAGAAGCTCGCTTTGGGTTTCTATGAGTTCAAACGCACCCGTGCCTTGCGCGGCGGTCTGGTGGGCACGCGCGTGGAAATCCGGGTGCCGGGCGAACAACCGCACCGCACGCTTCCCGATATTCAAAACCTGCTGGCGGCGGCGTCGCTGCCCGCGAAGGCGGCGAGCCAGGCTCTGAAGGTCTTCACTCGCCTGGCGGAGGTGGAGGGAAGGCTTCACAATCTTCCTCCCAGCGAAGTGCACTTCCACGAGGTCGGCGCGGTCGATGCCGTTGTCGATATCGTAGGAGCGTGCGTGGGCCTGGAACTGCTGGAGGTTTCCGACCTCGTTTGCTCGCCTTTGAATGTGGGTGGGGGGCGCGTGGAGGCGGCCCACGGGAGTCTGCCCGTTCCCGCTCCCGCCACGGCGGAGTTGTTGAAGGACCTTCCGATCTATTCATCGGGAGTCGAAGGTGAGCTGGTTACGCCGACGGGCGCCGCACTCGTTTCCACCCTCGCCTCGGGGTTTGGCCCCCTACCGCCCATGAAAGTGAGCCGCATAGGTTACGGTGCGGGCGAGGCGGACTATCCGGGTCAGTCCAACCTGGCGCGCCTTTTCGTGGGCGAGCGGGTGGAGGCCGTGGAAGGCCGGCCGGGCGCCCCGGGAGAGGAATTGATTTCGATTATCGAGGCCAATGTCGATGATATGAGCCCGCAGCTTTACGGGCACTTCCTGGAGCAGGCTCTGGCCGCGGGGGCGCTCGATGTCACCTGCACGGCGACGCAAATGAAGAAGAACCGGCCGGGACTGACCATCAGCATTCTCTGCGAACCGGAGCGGGGCGATACGCTCTCCCAACTGCTTTTCACCGAGACCACGACCATTGGAGTGAGAATTCACGAGGCGCGGCGGATAGTGCTGGAGCGTGAACTGGTGACGGTGGAAACAACGTACGGCGCGGTCACCGTCAAAGTGGCGCGGCATGAGGGCAAGGTCGCGAACGTGGCGCCCGAATTCGAGAATTGCCAGCGCCTGGCTGCGGAAAAATCTGTGCCGCTTAAGCAGGTGATGGCGGCTGCCCAGGCTGCTTACCTCGAGCAGAGTGAGAAGGCGCCGGGCGCATGAACAGTTTTTTTATCACCACACCCATCTACTACCCCAACGCCCGGCCCCACGTGGGCTCCGCCTACACTACCATTGTCTGCGACGTGCTGGCGCGCTACAAACGCATGTGCGGTTACGACGTGGCTTTTCTCACCGGCACCGACGAGCACGGAGAGAAGCTGGAACGCGCTGCCGCCGCGGCAGGCCAGTCGCCCAGTCAGTTCGTCGCGGAAAAGCGGCAGTTGTTTGTCAAACTGTGGGAAAAGCTCGGCATCCCCGTCAAGGTCTATCCCGAGTCGGATCGAGAATCGTTGCGATTCATTTATACGACCCATCCCGACCACGAGAAGTCCGTGCGGCGAATGCTGCTACGGGCAAAAGATTACCCGCTGCGATATTGTGCGAATTGCGATCTTTACGTCCACGGCATCGAGCCCCCCGTCTGCCCGAAATGCCAGGGGTCCCTGGAGTGGAAGCCCGTAATCTACAAGCGGCAATACCAGGGGCGCTATTGCGTTTCCGATGAGCGGTACATATCGGACGGCACTGAGCCGGTGAACTGCGATGTCTGCGGCCGACCCGCGGAGCTGATTAGCGAAGAGAATTACTTCTTCCGACTCTCGGCCTTTCAGGACCGTTTACTCGAACTGTACGGAAGACATCCGGAATTCGTGCAGCCGGACTACCGCAGAAATGAAGTGCTGAGCTTCGTGAAGAGCGGCCTACGGGATATTTCTGTGAGCCGCAAACGCATCAAGTGGGGCATTCCTTTCCCCCTTGATGTAGGGCACAACGACCCAGAGCAGGTGGTTTACGTCTGGTACGACGCGCTTACCAGCTACCTGACGGGCATTGGCTTCGCGCAAGGCGAGAACGGCGGACCCGATTTTCAGAAGTACTGGATGGGCGCCGAAGGCCCGACGGAAGCGATGCACATGATCGGCAAGGATATCCTGCGCTTCCACGCCGTCTATTGGCCCGCGTTCCTGATGGCTGCCGGGTTACCCTTGCCAAAAACCGTCTTCGCGCACGGCTGGATTTATTACGAGCAAGACAAGATGTCGAAATCGAAGGGGAACGTCGTTTACCCCGAGCCCATTATCGATGCGCTCGATTCCTTCGGCGCCCCCGGCAACGACGCCCTGCGCTATTACCTGTTGCGCGAAGCACCGTTCGGCCAGGACACGAGTTTTTCGTACGAGGGACTGATTCAGCGTTTCAATTCCGATTTGGCGAATGATCTGGGGAACCTGGCAAGTCGTATCATCACAATGATCAATCGTTACTTCGAAGGCATTGTGCCTCGATCACTGCTGAGCATCGACCCCGGCGGTCTGGGACCACCCCCGGCAGTTGCTAAGAACACAAAGATGGAATTCAGGCATTACTTTGATAATTTGAGCTTTTCAAATGGGTTGGATACAATCTGGAGCTTTATTGCAAGGACCAATTCCTTCCTGAATGAGACGAAGCCCTGGGAAATAGCAGACGATCCCACGCGCGGAGATAGGCTCGCTGGCATTCTCCGTAATGCTGCTGAAGATCTTCGCTTCCTAGCTGTTCTTCTCTATCCAGTCATCCCCAGGAGTGCGGAGCGCATTTGGCAAGAACTTGGGTGCGCGGCTAGTGAGGGCAAACTGGAGGCACAGCAATTGGACGACCTGGATTGGGGCACTCTCATACCCGGCACGAAGGTTGGCAAGGCGGAACCCATTTTCCCGCGACTCGACAAGGCCGCCACTCTCGCCAAGCTTGACGAATTTGCCGAGGCCGACCTCAATCGCGATAAATCCAAGGAGGCGTTGAAACCCATGGAAACAGAAAAAACACCTGAAGCGGCGGCAGCGCCGGAGCCCCGAACCCCGAGTCCCGAATCGCGAGTCGCGAGTCCCGCCTCTTCAGCCTCCATTCCCCAGCCCCCAGCACCTAGCCCCCAGCACCCAGCGCCTGGCATCCCTCAAATTTCCATCGAAGACTTCGCCAAGGTCGAGATGCGTACTGGCGAGATCAAAGTCGCGGAGCGCGTCCCCGGCGCGACCAAACTGCTGAAGCTGCAAGTGGATATTGGCAGCGAAGTCCGCCAAGTAGTGGCCGGCATTGCAGAGTATTACGAACCGGAAAAGTTGATTGGCATGAAAGTGGTCATCGTGACAAACCTCCACCCCCGCAAACTCCGCGGGGTGGAATCCAACGGCATGATTGTGGCAGCCTCGATTGGTGAATCGGGCCGGCCCGTGCTGGTCACCTTCAATGAAGACGTCCCCAATGGGGCCAGGCTGAAATAGGTGTCGGGTGCCAGGTGACGGGTGTCAGGGGCAGAGCAGGTTCCCACGAATGGCGATCAAAAGCTACCGCGATCTTCAAGTCTGGCAAAAGGGGATGGATCTTGTGGTGGCGAGCTATAAAGTTGTGAACCTCCTCCCCAGGAACGAGGTCTATAGCCTGGCAACACAAATTCAGAGAGCAGCAGTTTCAATTCCAGCCAACATTGCAGAGGGGCACGGGAGGAAACACTTGGGAGACTACCTTCATCATCTTTCTTGCGCCAATGGCTCTGTGATGGAACTGGAGACGCACTTCCTAATTGCGAGCAGACTGTCCTACATTTCCGAAACGCAACTGCAGCCGGTATTAGATGCCACAGCCGAGTTGGGTCGGATGCTGGCCGGGTTGATTAGTAAGCTTAAAGCCCGACGCGAGAGCCCTGACATCTGACACCTGGTACCTGATACCTATGCTTGTCGATTCCCACGCGCATCTGGATGATCCGGCTTTTGACCCCGACCGCGAGGCGGTGATTGACCGCGCCCGCGCCGCCGGGCTTCGCTACCTTCTGATTGCAGGAGGCGGTACCGGACCAGATCACCTGGATGCGCCGCTGGCCATCGCCGAGAGTCACGATTGGGTATACGCGTCGGTGGGCATTCACCCGCACGAAGCCCGGCACTTCACGGATTCGCACGCCGAGAAAATCCTCAAGCTCGCGCAGCATCCCAAAGTAGTAGCGATTGGTGAAATCGGGCTGGATTATTATTACGACCACTCGCCACGCGACGTCCAGAAGCAGGTCTTGATCCGGCAGATGGAACTGGCGTCCGAGCTCAAGCTTCCCATCATCATTCATTGCCGCGACGCATGGGCGGACCTGCGCGGGGTGCTCGAGACCCACTGGAAGCCGACGGGGCTGGGCGGGATCCTGCACTGTTTTTCGGGGAGCCGCGAGGACGCCGGCACATTCTTGGATTGGGGGTTTCTGATTTCCTTCGCGGGGAATGTGACCTTCAAGAAAGCCGAGAACTTGCGTGCAGTCGCTCGCGAGGTCCCACTGGACCGTTTGCTGATGGAGACCGATTGTCCTTACTTGGCGCCCGCGCCTTATCGCGGCAAGCGCAACGAGCCCGCCTACGTGCGCGCGGTGGCCCAGGAACTTGCCCGGCTTCGCAACCTGACCGTGGAGGAAATCGGGCGCCGGGTGATCCAGAATTTCGAGCAGTTCTTATCCGAGGCCCAGTAGTGGACCACTTTGGTTGTCCGTGACGGTGGTCTACGAGCGACAGCAGCCTTTCTCATCTGAGATCCCGATTCTGCCGCTCGGGCCATCACTTCGGGCTTCCCTTCATGGGCTTTTTGTGGGAGTATCAAGGAGTCCAGGATCGCCCGCAGGTCTGCCTATCACAATCGAATGGGTTCAGCTCGGGGGCAGGGCGGCAGAGAGTTAACGTTTGGCGTCCATCAAGAATCTAACCATTAAGGAAGTGTTCGAGTTGGTTCGGCCGGACCTCCAACAGGTGGAGGAGGAATTCGGCCTGCAGACAGCTTCCAGCGTTCGCCCCATCACGGAGATCGGCCAATACTTGCAGGAGGGTGGGGGGAAGCGTCTGCGCCCGGCGCTGGTGCTATTGTCCGCGAAGTTGTGCGGTTACGAGGGCCCGGCATCCATCCGCCTGGGCGCAGTTGTGGAGATGATTCACACCGCGACCCTGGTTCACGACGATGTGATCGATCAAGCTGACACCCGGCGCGGGCGTCCTTCCACGAATTGCCGCTGGGGCAATCACATGAGCGTGCTGGCGGGCGATTGGCTTTACATGCAGGCCTTTCAAATCTCCCTGCCGGAGCGCAACTTCCGGATTCTCGACGTTCTGATCCGGCTCACACAACTCATGGTGGAAGGCGAGTTACTGCAACTGACCTGCTTGCGGAAACTCACCGTGACCGAAGAGGAATACCTAGAGCTGGCGAATCGCAAGACGGCTTGCTTATTTTCGGCCAGCCTGCGTCTGGGCGCGCTGCTGGGCGGCAAGGATGAAGACACCGAGAGGCTGTTGGGCCAGTACGGCATCAACCTGGGGCTGGCTTTTCAACTCATCGACGACGTGCTGGACTTCACCTCTTCGGAAGAAGTCCTGGGCAAGCCCGTTGGCAGTGACCTTCGGGAAGGGAACCTGACTCTGCCCTTGATTCTTCTCCTGCAAAGGTGCACCCGGGAAGAGGCGCGTAAGGTCTCGCGAGTGCTGGATGAGGGGGGATTCCATTCCGTGCAGTTTGCAGAAATCCTGGACTTGATCGAGCATTACGGAACCCTACGGGCGACGCGGGACAGAGCCCAGAGTTTTTCCGACAAGGCCCGAAGCTACCTGGAGGGTTTTCCGGATTCGCCTTACAAAGATGCCTTGCGCTCTCTTCCGGATTTCATTCTGGAACGTGAATCCTGAAAGCGGCGCGCCTCACGGCATGAAGCATCTCTACGAAACCGAAATCAAGCTGCGGGTTAAGGATCCGAACGAGGTCCGCCGGCGGATTGCGGAACTCGGCTTTCGGCAGGTCCAGGCGCGCCACTTCGAAAGCAACTGCCTTTTTGATTTTCCCGACCAGCGACTGCGCAAGGCCCGCCGCCTGCTGCGCCTGCGCTTTGTCGGTGACGAGTGCGTGCTGACCTTCAAGGGGGCGCCGTTGCGTTCCCGCGACTATAAGGTTCGACAGGAAATCGAGACGCACGTGGAGGACGGGCACCGGCTGCGGGAGATTCTGCTTAACCTGGGATTGCGCGACTTTTTCTGCTACCAGAAGTTTCGCACCCTCTATGCGCCACGGGGTAAGCGGGAGGTTGCGGAAACACCGAACTTGGTTCTCGACGAAACGCCGATTGGCAGTTTTCTGGAACTGGAAGGTCCCAGAGCCTGGATTGATGAGGTCGCCGGGCAGCTCGGATACTCTCGCCGGGAATATATTACGGAAAGTTACGCGGCCCTCTATCAGCAGAGTTGTGAGGAAAAAGGCAAGAAGCCGGGGAATATGATTTTCCGCAAGCACGAATCATGATTGGGTTCTATCCCGGCCTGGGCTATAATGGGGAGTGTTCCATCGGCGGCCACGCCGGCCGGGGAGGAGAATAAAGCATGGAAGGGTTATTTCAACCGATTCACCTGATTTTCATCTTGCTGATCGTCTTGATCCTGTTTGGGCCCGGCAAACTGCCGGAGCTGGGGAAGGGCTTGGGCAAAGGCATTCGAGAATTCAAGGACGCCCTGCGCGGCGGAATGACAGGCACGTCCGAGAAGAGCGACGAAGAAAAGAAGCCTTAAGCCTTCTCGGGTCAATGATGCTGCGGAAGGTCCGTCTTATCCCTCATTACTAACCCCACCACGAGGAATTCATCGCGGACGTGGTTTTCATAACCTGATGGCGCATGCCGGGCTTCTGGCGCGCGCTATTGGGTACTTTGCAGAAAACGTTCGAAGGCTGCCATCCTGAGCCAGCCCGTTGCGAGGGGCGGGCGGCGCTCGCCCTTCCAGCCCGAACGCCGCACGGACCTGCTGCGAACTCCATCATCATCTGCCCGGCCGGGTACGCAGGATGCCCACGGAAGCAATAGGGAGGTTTCAGATGTCCAGCGTGGATTCGCTGAGCGCTTCTTCCCGCCGCACCTCACGCCGTGCTTTTCTGAAAAGCTCGGCCGCCTTCGCCGTAGCTGCCCCGGCGTTCGCCCGAGCGCAGGAGCGCGAAGCGAGCTCGGCCCCGCCCCCCATCCTGACTTACGTTGGCACTTACAGTTCACCGCAGGGCCCGGAAGGCGCCCTTGGCCGCGGGCAGGGCATTTACCTGTTCGCCATGAATCCTGCCACGGGGGCTCTCGCTGCGCGCGAGCTCTTTGCGAATGACGCGAACCCGGCGTGGCTGGCGTTTGATCCCTCACGAACCCATCTCTACTCCGCCAACGAGGTCAGGAATTTTGCGGGTACAGACTCGGGCTCGGTAAGCGCCTACGCGATCGATCTCGAAAGCGGCCGCCTGACTTTGCTTAATACCGTCAGCTCGGAAGGGGCTGGCCCCGCGCATATGAGCATTCACCCTTCCGGCAAGTTCGCGCTAGTGGCCAACTATCAAGGGGGGACGGTGGCCGTGCTTCCCATCAGCGCCCACGGCGAACTGGGCGCTGCCACGCATGTCGTGCACGATGAGGGCGTGCTGGGCCCGCAGCACGCCGCCAGCGCCCCCGCCGGAAGTTTTGCCATCAGCGGGCACGACCGCCCCCACGCGCATATGATCGAGAGCGACCCAGCGGGCCGTTATGTGTTCGCGAGCGACCTGGGGCTCGATCGGATTTTCATTTGGAGATTCGATGCCGAAAACGGCAGGCTCATTCCGAACGATCCCGCCTCCGTCCCCCTCCCCCCCGGAGACGGCCCGCGCCACTTTGCGTTTCATCCCCAGGGCCGCTGGTTCTATTCGCTGCAGGAGGAAGCCTCCACGCTGGTCACTTACGACTATGACGCCAGCAGCGGAAAGCTGAGCGCTAAGCAGACGATATCCAGCCTGCCCAAGGGCTTCACCGGCACGAATTTCACTTCGGAAGTGATGGTCTTCGCGGATGGAAGATTCCTATATGCCGCCAACCGGCTGCACGATAGCATTGCGTGGTTTACCATCGGCGCCACCGGCACGCTGGCGTTTGCCGGTGAGGAATGGACCCGCGGCGATTACCCACGCAGCTTCAATATCGATCCCACGGGAAATTTCCTCTACGCGTGCAACCAGCGCGCCGACGCGATCACCACTTTTCGCGTCAATCGCAATACCGGGGCACTCACCTTTACCGGCCAGTACACTCCGGTGGGCACTCCGGCCAGCATTATCTTCCTGACCTAGCGTGGTGAGGGTCACTTTGTTGTAGCGGCGATTTCACATCGCCAAGGGGCGGCGTAAAGCCGCCAGTAGGGCAAACTGACCCACTCCCCCTAACGCCAGTCGGTTGACGAGGTTTTTCCGCCTGTGTTATAAACCTAGAGGCTTGTTCTGCCGATACCTGTGTACGCTTGCTCCTCAGTAGCTCAATGGTAGAGCATTCGGCTGTTAACCGAAGGGTTCCAGGTTCGAGTCCTGGCTGAGGAGCCAAATCAATCTGTTCGTAAGAGCACTCACCCGAGCCGCGTGAAATTCTGCTCAATTTCATGCCCCTTCGGTGCAGAGACGTCTAGCCTTGGCACATCCCCGATCAACCAAAGAGATGCGGGGAAACTCAAAGACACCAGGAAGCGATGCGCCACTCACCGGTCGCGCAGCCAGCTATGAAAGCACGAGGAAGGTTGCGGTGAGGCCTGATCACGCCCTACTATGGGGGGGGAAGGAGCGGCGGGAATTGCAGAGGGCGTATCAGTGGGGGGTGGTTGTTCTATTCCTGGTCGCGCTCTCCCCGGGGAGAGTTGCTGGCCAGCGGTCTACCTCCAATCCCAAGATTATCTTTGAAGAAGCCCAGCGGGCCCTCGCGGCACACGATTATGTAAAGGCCGAGCGGGGTTTCCGCGCCGTGCTGAGCATCAACCCACGTGCGGCGGCGGCCTATGCCGACCTTGGCGTGGTCTACATGCGCCAGGGCCGGTACGAGCGGGCCATTGAGGCTCTACTGAATGCCAAAAGACTCGCGCCCGAGGAGACAGGGCTGGACCTGAATTTGGGCTTGGCCTATTACCATCAAAACGACTTTGCGCTGGCTATTCCGGCTTTCGCGCGGGTGCTCCAGTCCAATCCCGAGCACGCGCAGGCGCGCTACCTGCTGGGCATGAGCTACTTCATGAATGATGACTTCGAGCACACAGCCTCGACGCTCGAGCCGCTGGGGGACAGCCAGGCGAGTAACTTGGATTACTACTTCGTGCTCGGAATCGCCTACAGCAAACTCAAACGCCGCGAGGATTCCACCCGCGCGTTCGAGCAATTGGTCCGGGCGGGTGGTGACTCCGCCTATCTGCATTTGCTGATGGGTAAGGCGCACCTGGACCTCTATGAGACCTCGCAGGCGCAGAGCGAGTTGGAGAAAGCGGCCGCACTCGATCCCCGGTTGCACTTTGCCCACTATAATCTGGGGGTGGTGTACCAGAAACAAGGGAAGCTCGATCAGGCGGCCGCGCAGTTCAAGGAGGAAATGGGGCTTACCCCTGACGATCCCTCAAGTCCTGAGAATCTGGGGTTGCTGTACCTCGAGCAAGGCGACCCCGCCCAAGCCCTCGCGATGTTTCGCCGGGCGCTGAAAATAGATTCCCACCTTCCCAAGTCGCTGGATGGGATGGGCAAAGCCTACCTGCGGATGGGCCAAGTGGAGCAGGCCTTGCCTTACTTCCAACGCGCCGTGGCGCTCCAGCCCGACAGCGCCAAGATGCACTTCCAGTTGGGACAGGCTTACCTGAAAACCGGACAGCGGGAGAGAGGCGAAAAGGAAATCAAAGAGGCGGGGCGGTTGCAGGCAGAAGCCCGCAAGAAATTCGAGGATACCGTCTCAGGAAAACTGCCAGCACCCGAGGTTCCCGGCGAAAAGCCGTGAGTAGGGGCTGCCACGACCGAAAAGAAAGGCCAAGGCTTACCGGAAGCGCTCGCGCTTGACGATTCCGCTTCCTTCCGCGATAGTCAAGAACTGATCCGCTTCGGCGCTTCCCACCCGCTCAACTCTCCCACTGGGCCACTGGACTTCGATCTGGTCGACTTTCTCGGCCGCTCCCAGGCCGAAATGCTGGCGCAGGTCGCTCTGCGAAAGGTAGCTTGAGCCGCTGAGCACCTCCCGGATCTGCCGTCGCCCGCCCGCCGCGACCGCGACGCGCGCCCCGATGGCCGAGCGGTTCACGCGAGCGCCGAGGAGTTTGACGGAAAGCCAATGGTTGCCGCTCGCATTCTGCGTGTGTAGCAGCGAGGGCGGCTCACTCTGGTTCATGATCAGGACATCGAGGTTCCCATCGTTATCGAAGTCGCCGAAGGCGCAGCCGCGGCTGGAGTGGGGCTGGAGAATCGCGGGGCCGCATAAATCCGAAACCTCTTCAAAACTGCCGTTCCCCAGGTTGCGATAGACCACACGCTGCGTCTTGAACTTGTAGTCCGGGTAAACCTTCTCGACCTCGGGGTAGACAGTTCCCGTGACGTGGAAGAGGTCTAACCAGCCGTCGTTATCCAGGTCAACGAAGTCTACTCCCCAGCAGACGTACTGCGTATTGACGGCCAAGCCGGCCGCAGCGGTCACGTCGTCGAAAAACTCACCCTTCTGATTGTGATAGAGGATCGGCGAATCGTCGCTGAAGTGGGGGAGGAAAAGGTCGAGGTAGCCGTCACCGTCATAATCGCCCACAGCGACGCCCATATTGGCCTGCTCCTGGCCGTCGCCATTCACGGCCACCCCGGATTCCACGGCGCATTCCGTGAAGGTTCCATCACGATTGTTGCGGAACAGCAGGTTGGGCGTGGAGTCGCACGCTACGAAGAGGTCAGGCCAGCCGTCGTTGTTGTAGTCAAACGCCACCGCAGTCAAGCCATAGCGTCCGCCGGGCTTCAGCAGGCCGGCTTTTTCGGTAACATCCATAAAGGTGCCGTTGCCATTGTTGTGGTAGAGCGTGCAAACCTCTTTCTTCAGCCCCATCGGGCCACAATTGACGGGTACACCTCGGTACAGGCAATAGCGGCTGGCCCCACCCACGGGAGTGGTCGCCACGTCCATGTCGATGTAGTGCGAAACCAACAAATCCAGGTGGCCGTCGCGATCGTAATCAACAAAGGTGCAACCGGCTCCATACCGGGACCGCGCTCCTTCGAGCCCGGCCTGGGCGGTCACTTCCGTAAAGGTTCCGTCGCCGTTGTTGTGATACAGGACGTTCTTGCCAAAGTAAGTCAGGAAGAGGTCATCGTGCCCGTCGTCGTCGTAATCTCCGATGCAAACGCCGTAGCCCCAGCCCGTGTGGCGGAGCCCCGCCTTTTCGGTCACGTCTGTGAAAGTGCCATCGCGATTGTTGTGATAGAGGTGATTCGTGGGCTCGCTGCCAGCCGGGAACCCTGCGTGCTTGGTGCCGTTCAGCAGGAAGATGTCCAGCCAGCCGTCCTGGTCAAAGTCAAAGAAGGCGATCCCGCCGCCGTTGGCCTCTACGATGAACTTCTTCGAGTATTCATCGCCATACACCAAGGGAGTGGTAAGACCCGCGTGCGGCGCGACATCCGTAAAGGTGACCGGGAAGGGCTTGCCGGAAGGCTTGGGCCGCGGGGCGGGCCGCACGCCTCGAGACGCCATGCCCTGTGCGGCCAGGCGTAGCGGGCTGGCCAGCAGCGCTCCGGTTGAGCCCAAGGATTTGAGGAAATTGCGGCGTGTCCAGGTCATGATGGAAGAAGCGCACGAATCCGCGCGCCCGGGCGCGGGGTAGGGGCACAGTGCGTCGTGCCCCTATAGGCGGCACCATGCCATCTTAACATGCGGGGAGGCGGACAGGGCAAAGGAGACCGTGGGCCATGTCGTCCTGAGAGAAGCGAAGGACCTCGGTATTTCGCTCCGGCTAAACTGCGCGAAGAATCTCTGTAGTTGCTTGAGAATGCAAATACCGGGATCCTTCGCTGCGCTCAGGATGACAAGCGAACGGCTCAGGATGACAGTATTGGCGGTTTTTCCGCAGCTTGTTAAATCGTGGCGTGGCTCCCTTAGTTTTAACGCCCATGCCCCCGGGGGAGGGCAGGCGCGCCTGTACCCTGCGATTTACTAGCCTACTCTGGCGGTTCAGCCGTCTGCGGGCTAGAGATATCTCCGTTGAATCCGGTGCGAATGGCCAGGCTGGCCTGTTGCTCTTTTTCATGCAGCTCCCGGTAAAGCGCCAGTTCCTTCTGAGCTTCTGTTTCGCGCCCCACCCGCCGATAAGCGAATGACAACTGATAGTGCGCAACCAGGTTGTCTGGGTCGAGCCGCACCGCTTTTTCCAGCGGCCCCACCGCCTCGGGGGCTCGGCCCGCGGAAACCAGTGACTTGCCCAGTCCGATAAGCGCCGCCGGGAAATCAGGCTCGCTGCGCAGGGCGCGCCCAAAATGCTCGATGGCTTCATTCCAGTCGCGAGCTGTCCGCGCCATCTCCCCCAGTTCGTATTCGGAGGCGGGATCGCCAGGGTTGGTCTGCAACTCCGCTTCAAACTCCTGGCGAGCTGCTTCCAGGGTCGCGGAATCGCGTTGGCCAACCAGCAGCAAGCGGCCGAGGCGATAGTGAATCCCCGCGAGGCCCGGGTCCGTGGCGAGAACCTTGCGATATTCCTCCATGGCGTCGGGGAGCTTCCCCTGCGCTTCCAGAACCTCGGCGTTCATCTGATGCGCCTGGTACGAGCCGGGCGCGGAGTGCAACAACTGTTGCGAGGCATGTGTGGAGAGCTCCGAAAAAATGTGCGTGCTGAGGTAGAGCACGTCCGGGTCATTGGGGACATCACGGTTCAGCCGCTCGAGAAAGTTGATGGCGCGGTAAGGCTCGTTAATCGTCATCGCGCAGCGCGCGCCGTCCAACCCCATAAGGCGGCGGAGTTGCGGATCGCGTATACCCGGATAATCCTTCTCGAGATAGGGCAGCGCGGCTTGGCAGTCTCCACTCTCGGCCAGGCTGGCCCCCAGGAAGTAGCGCGCGGAAGTAAGCGAGGGTTTCAACTGGAGGGCCTTGCGGCAGGGCGCAACAGCCTGGCGCGGGCGGCTCGTGAAATAGTAGGCCATGCCCAGGTCGGCCTGATACTCCGCCACCTCGGGGGCCATCGCCGTGAGTTTTTCCAGGGCCGGGATGGCTGCCCGAAAGTCACCTCTTTGGAGAGCCCCCATGGCGGCTCGCACGATCTCATTGCCTGCTGAATCCTGTGGCTGGGAAGAGCGGGAAGGCTTTTCCGGTGTCTGCCCGCTTGCCGCACCGGAGGTGAGAAGCACGGTGATGCACAGCGTGGTGAAGGTCTGCGCTCGCATGGTCTTCTGGTTTCTCCCTGCCCACATATTGCCTCCGTGCGCCTGGCCTGGGGGAGGATCAGACGTCATGGCTTGCGCCCTGTCTGGGCGCCATCCAGCAGGTTGATGAAAAATGGGGTAGCGCCGTCCGCTTGGTCAGAGGACGCGAGGGCGTTTTTTATCTCTCTCCTAGAGTCTACCTCATAGCCCGTCCCGCGCAAACTGGGTTCATGAACAGAAGCCAAGCCCAAAACCTCGCGGCCGGCTTTTAGGACCTGGGGTCATCGAGGCACCGCGCACCCAGGAGAATTTCAGGAAGGCCCAGTGGTAAGATCAAAACACCGCTCAGCCTTGACCCCACACTCCCATTTTAAACCTATGCTTTCGAACCTACTGACAATTGTGTTCAGCGCCGGTCAGGTGTATGTTATCGGTGGGCTAGTGGTTGATAATGAAAAATTCCGGCTTGATGGGAGACTAGCATGACCAGACTCGGTGCAATTCTTGTAGTTTTGTTGGTGCTGTCTGTCCCGGCATTTGCCCAACACCCTGAAAATAAGGGCGAAGAACACGGCAAGCAAACTAAAGCCTATATACCGGCACACGGTCCAGCTAAGGTTAAGAACCCACCACATGCCGCTTCCCAGACCCGTGACTACCGAGACGGGGAAGGACATCCCAACGCTCCTCATGTCCACGCCAACGGCCAATGGGTCGGGCATGATACCGGCCGTGGAGATGTCAACTACCACCTCGACCATCCCTGGGAGCATGGGCACTTCACCGGCGGCTTTGGCCCCAAACACGTCTGGCGCCTGGGCGGAGGGGGCCGGGACCGTTTTTGGTTTGGCGGTTTCTATTTTAGTGTTGCACCCTATGACTATGGCTACTGCAACGACTGGCTATGGGACCAGGACCAAGTGGTGATCTATGACGATCCGGACCATGTGGGTTGGTACCTGGCTTTTAACGTCAGGCTGGGAACATACGTTCACGTCATGTTCCTCGGAAGGTAGCAGGGTTCCGTCATCGCCGGCCGTGAGCGATGCCCGCCGCCGGTCTCGACCACAACCTCGCGAAATTCTTCAAATTTAGCGAGGTTTCAGCTCGGACTAGCGATCCGCGACCCCTCACTCGGCCGCTAGGTGGTCCTCTCCCCCTGGGGGAGAAGGTACGCAATCGCTCGCGTGCATGGTATTACAGCGCTCTCCCCCCGCGGGAGAGGGCGTGCAGCGCGGCCCCCATAGCTGGCCCGCCGACTGACCAGGCCGCATGACGACGAGACGCCCATTTCAAGCAAGTTGACGACCCACCCTATTCAAGCGAGTCATGATAAGAAGCCAGGTCCACTTGATATAATGAGATTTGATAAGTTTCCGCTCGCAAGACAGGGAGGTTTTCCATGCCAGTGAATCCGAGAGCCGGCAAACTCGCCGAGGCAAGTGATTTGGTGAATATCCCCGAGCTGATGACAGCTTACTTCACGGAGCACCCAGACCCGGCGGTGAGCGAGCAGCGTGTAGTATTTGGCACCTCGGGCCACAGAGGATCAGCGCTGAGGTGCAGCTTCAACGAAGATCACATTCTGGCTATTTCCCAGGCCATTTGCGATTACCGGAAACAGCAGAAAATCGAAGGTCCGCTCTTCATGGGGAAGGACACGCACGCCCTCTCGGAGTGCGGACTCGTAACCGCCCTCGAAGTCCTCGCGGCGAATAAGGTGCAGGTGATGGTGGACGCTCAGCATGGATTCACTCCCACGCCGGCCATTTCGCACGCCATCTTGAACCATAACCACGGGCATCCCGCGGGCCTCGCCGACGGAATTGTGATTACGCCTTCCCACAACCCTCCCGAAGACGGGGGATTCAAGTACGACCCTCCCCACGCCGGGCCAGCCGACACGAGCACCACGGAGTGGATTGAGGAGCGGGCGAACCAGCTTCTGGTTAATAAGCTCAGGGGAGTGCGGCGCGTCACGTACTCCCGAGCCCGCACGGCGGACACTACCCACCTTTACGATTACGTCACGACGTACGTGAATGACTTGGAGGCCGTGGTTGACCTCAAGGCTATACGAAGTGCCGGCGTCAGAATTGGCGTTGACCCCCTGGGAGGTGCCGGCGTTGCTTACTGGGGACCTATTCGTGACCGCTACCACCTTGACCTGACCGTGGTCAATGACGCGGTAGACCCGACATTTCGTTTTATGACCCTGGATTGGGATGGCAAGATTCGCATGGACTGCTCTTCCCCGTACGCGATGGCCAGTCTCATTGCGCGGAAGGATAGTTTCGACGTGTCCTTCGCCAATGACACTGACCACGATCGGCATGGAATTGTGACGCCCGGGGACGGGCTCATGAATCCGAACCATTACCTCGCGGCGGCGATTGATTATCTTTTCCCGAGCCGCGGCGGCTGGTCTCCCTCGGCGGCGGTGGGCAAGACGATGGTCAGCAGCAGCATGATTGACCGCGTCGCCTCGCGACTAGGGCGGAAGCTTGTCGAAGTGCCGGTGGGGTTCAAGTGGTTTGTCGAAGGTCTGCTAAGCGGAGATTTGGGGTTTGGGGGAGAAGAGAGCGCCGGCGCATCGTTTCTCCGCTTCGACGGAAAAGTTTGGACAACCGACAAAGACGGCCTCATCCTTGGCCTCCTGGCAGCCGAAATAACTGCTAGAACCGGACGCGACCCGGGGGAGCGTTATCGGGCGCTGACGAGTGAGTTCGGCGAGATGTTCTACGAGCGCACCGATACGTCCGCGACCGCGGAAGAAAAGGCGGCGTTGGAGAAGCTGACGGCCAGCCAGGTCCGGGACACGGAAGTCGCCGGCGAGAGGATTATCGCCAAGCTCACGGCCGCTCCCGGGAACGATGCCCCCCTGGGGGGGATCAAGGTCGTAACCGAACACGCTTGGTTCGCCGCGCGTCCCTCCGGCACGGAGGATGTTTACAAGTTCTATGCCGAGAGCAGCAAAGGCGAGGAGCACTTGCGCCAGATTCAGGTCGAAGGACATGCGCTCATTGCCAGAGCACTGAAGGTGGCCGGGTGAGAGCAGCAGGAATCTCCTCACCGGATGAAATCGTTTTGGAAGTCTGTTGAAGAACCCGTACATGGGTGTACGACAGATTTTGGGGGGATTGACAGGCGCAGAGAAATGCTCCCTGCTGTTGTTCTGAGCATCGATAGCCAAACATAGGCTATCTTTGATTCCGGACAGTGGACGCCTGCATACAGCTTCGCGGCTCTCCGCAAAGCGGGGCAGGCGCCCGAGCGGCGTTACAGCGGGCGACGCGGGGTTTTGAGATGACCTGCAGGGAGTGAGGGGGAACCATGGAACCCGAAGTAAAGATCGACCGTAGCCCCGCCGGGGGCTGCGGGACCGAAAGCCCGTCAGGGCAGTTGCTGAGCGACTTCGAGCATCACCTCCGCCGGACGCTCGCCAAGGATCGCTACACTGCCACGCAGCGGGACCGCTATTATGCCATTGCCCTCGCTGTCCGCGACCGCTTGGTGGAGCGCTGGATTGCCACGCAACAGACACACCACAAGCGCAACGTCAAGCGGATCTACTACCTGTCTCTGGAGTTCCTGATCGGCCGCCTGCTGGGGAACAACGTCATCAACTTGCAGTTGGAAGATGCCTGCCGCCAGGCCCTCTTGGAGGTCGGACTCCGCTGGGATGATCTGCGTGACCAAGAAGTCGACGCGGGGCTTGGCAATGGTGGATTGGGCCGCCTGGCCGCCTGCTTTCTCGATTCGATGGCTACGCTCAACCTTCCCGCGGTTGGCTACGGCTTGCGCTATGACTTCGGCATCTTCAACCAGCGCATAGTGAACGGCTATCAGGTGGAGGCGCCCGATGATTGGCTGAAGCTCGGTTACCCCTGGGAGATTGCCCATCCGGAGTTTTCCTTCCCGGTCCAGTTCGAGGGTCGAATGGAAACCCGTCCGGGCCCCCGGGGCACCGAATGGCACTGGGTGGATACGAAAACCGTGGTGGGTATGCCCCACGACCTCCCGGTAGTTGGGTATGGCGGACACTCGGTCAATACCCTCCGGCTCTGGTCGGCCAGGGCGGCGGAGGAGTTCGACCTGGATGATTTCAATCGCGGGTCGTACGTCGAGGCGGTAGCCAACAAAGTCCTGGCGGAGAATCTGACCAAAGTTCTCTACCCCAATGACAATGTGTTCGAAGGGAAAGAGCTCCGCCTCAAACAGCAGTATTTCTTTGTCTCGTGTTCAGTTCAGGATATCCTCCGGCGCTTCAAAGCGGACGGAAACTCCTGGGAGGTATTTCCGAGCAAGGCCTTTATCCAGCTCAATGACACTCACCCCGCGCTGGTCATTCCGGAAATGATGCGTCTGCTGATCGATCGGGAAGGTCTGGGATGGGAACAGGCGTGGCAAATCACGACCGAAACGACCGGTTACACCAATCACACCATTCTGCCGGAGGCTCTGGAGAAATGGCCGGTTAAGATGTTCGGGAGGCTGCTCCCGCGGCACCTGCAAATCATTTATGAGATTAATGCGCGCTTCATGCGCGATGTGGCCACGCGCTATCCCCTGGATGGAGAGCGCCTGCGTCGCATGAGCATCATTGATGAGAGCGGGGAGAAATACGTTCGCATGGCCAACCTGGCCATCGTGGGCTCCTCGTCGGTCAACGGCGTCGCGGAACTCCACACCCAGCTCCTGGAGCAACGGGTGCTCAAAGATTTCTTCGAATTCTGGCCGTCGAAATTCAATAACAAGACGAATGGTATCACCCCGCGGCGCTGGCTGCTCAAGGCCAATCCCCACCTCGCCCGGCTGATCACGGAGGCCATCGGTGACCAATGGATTACCGATCTGGATCACCTCCGGAACCTGGAGCCCTTCGCTGAAGATGCGGCCTTCCGGCAAAAATTCCGTGCTGCCAAGAAGCGCAACAAGGAGATGCTGGCTCAGCAAATCGCCCACGAGACGGGGATCGTCGTTTCTCCCGACTCCCTATTTGATGTCCAGGTCAAACGGCTGCACGAATACAAGCGCCAGTTGCTGCTCGTCCTCTACATCGTGGTGCTCTATGGCCGCCTGAAGAAAAACCCGGCCCTGGACGTGGTGCCACGCACGTTCATCTTCGCGGGAAAAGCTGCCCCCGGCTATCTCATGGCCAAGCTGATCATCAAGTTGATCCACCAAGTCGCGGAAGTCATCAACCGGGACCCTCAGGTTTCCGGGAAGATGAAGGTCGTGTTCCTGCCGAACTACCGGGTGTCATTGGCGGAGAGGATCATCCCGGCCGCCGACCTCAGCGAACAGATCTCCCTGGCCGGGACGGAAGCCTCCGGGACCGGCAACATGAAAATGCAACTGAACGGGGCGGTGACGATTGGAACCCTCGACGGGGCGAATGTGGAAATTCTGGAAGAGGTGGGGGAAGAGAACATCTTTATCTTCGGTCTGAAGGCAGCGGAAGTCGAGCAACGGCGCGCCTCCTACAATCCCTGGGATATCTATAACCGCGATGAAGAGATTCGGCGGGCGGTTACGCTGATCAATCAGGATTTCTTCAGCATGTTGGAGCCCGGCATCTTCCGGCCCCTGATGCATTCCCTGCTGGAGGGTGGAGACCACTACATGCTCCTGGCCGACCTGCGCGACTACATTCAAACCCAGGAACGCGTCGATGCCGCCTATCGCGACGTTGACGGCTGGGACCGTAAGACGATCCTGAATGTGGCGCGCGCCGGAAAATTCTCCTCCGACCGTACCATCAAGGAATACGCCTCCGAGATCTGGCACGTCCAGCCTTGCGATGGGGCAATTCCGGAAGCCAAGGAATAGTAAGCTTTCTCAAGACTCGGCGCCGCCAGCAGCACTGCTCGGCGCCTGCCCCGCTTTGGCGGGGAGCGGCGAATTTTTCAAATCTCGAAGCCGCTGATCATGGATCAGGCTTGTCCAAATTGTCTCGATCCGGCATGCGCGACCTGCAGATCTACCGCCCGGTGCTATGAAAATAGCTCGCCTCCTCGGCTGAGGAGGTGGGTCATCTTCACTCAGGACCGCCTGCGCCTCTTCAGTTGATATCCTTGGCGCTTTTCCATAGCTTGTAAACCTCCCTCGAACGAAGCTTTTCGAATCAAAACGCTCTTGGCGTCCAGATAATGTAAATATGTCCGATATTCTAAGAGCGAAGCACCTTTTTGGATTACAAGTTATCCAAAAACCAATTAGTATTCCAAAATCAAGATATGAGATTTGGGAATCATCCAGATCTCCTGCGCCGTGATCGTTTGCGCTTCGGCCATCCCTATATTTTTCAAGAACTTGGCTCATTGGATAATTGTTATGGGCATGGCATTACTTTTGCAACATGTGAAAGCCGTAACCCATGCAGTCCTATCAAGCAGTCAAATCAGATCCGAACCGGCTGACCCTAATGGAAGTGAAAATTAGGGCATGGCTTCTCTCAGGAGGTCGTAAACAGTGAGGAAAAACCTTGCTTTTACTTTTATCCTTGTTTGTTTCCTGTCACTTTCCGCTTGGGCTCAGGACACCGCAAATATGGTAGGTACGGTCATGGACTCCAGCGGCGCAGTGATTCCTGGAGCAAAGGTCACGGTTTCCAACCCTAACAAGGGTTTCACCCGTGAGATAACGTCCAACGCGGCTGGTGATTATTCACTTACTGCCATTCCCATTGGCGACTATGTGGTAACGGCGCAGGCGGCGGGCTTCCAGAAGCTGGTCCGCAGCGGCATTACCCTAAACGTGGGTCAAATACAGCGCGTCGACCTGCAATTGCAGGTAGGCCAGACCACCCAGGAAGTGACCGTCACTGGCAACCTTCCCCGTGTACAGACGGAGACGGCGGCCATTTCCGACGTCGTAACCGGCACGCAGATTGACAAGCTGGAGTTGAATGGCCGCAACTTTGTGACTCTGGCCCTGCTGGTTCCTGGCGCTGCACCTGCCAACGGTCTGAACACCACGACCGTCGGCGTGGCCGGCAACAACAACATCTCGTTCAACGGCAGCCGCACCCAGTACAACAACTGGGAAGTCGATGGCGGCAACAACACGGACGAAGGTTCCGCCGGCACCTTCAATACCTATCCCAATCTCGACACCATCGCCGAATTCCGCATCTCCACCTCCAACTACGGCGCCGACATGGGCAAGCACGCGGGCGCCACGATTGAAGTGGCCACCAAGTCGGGCACCAAGGATTTCCATGGCAACGCCTCGGAGTACAACCGCAACAACGCCGTAGGCGCCTCACCCTGGGAAGCCAATCGCGCTGGCATACCGATCCCCTTCCTGAACCAGAACGAGTATGGCTATACGTTCGGCGGACCGTTCTGGATCCCGGGGCACTACAACACCAGTAAGTCCAAAACCTTTTTCTACTGGTCGGAGGACTGGCGGAAGATTCGCCAAGGTAGCACCTTGGGCGGCAGTGTTGCCGACGCTGCCCAGCGCAATGGCGACTTCTCGGAGTGCGACCCAGCGTCCGCAAACTCCACCAAATACACCATAAGCGGCTGCACCCTGCCGGCGTTGAATCTTACCGGCGCCAACGGCAAGGTGACTAAAACCACGTTCGACACCGTTCAGCAGGTAGATGCAGCGATCCTGGCAGACCCGGTTCTTTCGGTCGGGAACACCTCGGCGAGCCTCGCGCAGGCCATTACCAACGGCACCGATATTCTCAATGCGCTCATGCCGTTGCCCAACGAACCCAAGATGCAAAATGGCATCAACACTAACCCGTATGGCTGGTTCACGGCCGCCCCTTCTGCGACCAACTGGCGGCAAGAACAAATCCGGGTGGACCAGAACATCGGTGACAAGACCCAGATCTTCGTGCGCTGGACGCAGGACGCCTGGAATACCGTGTCAGTTCCGGCGCTGTGGACCTGGGCGAGTTATGACACTATCAGGACCCCGTTCGGCGGGCCGGGCAAGAGCGGTGTGGTGCATATCAACCACAGCTTCAAGCCCAACCTCATGAATGAGTTCATCGCCGCCTACACGGTTGACCACATCCTGCTCTATAACCAGTCGGCGGATAATGTGGCCGGTTCCATCAACCGTCCCGCCAGTTTCGTGATGAACCATATGTTCGCTGGAAACAGTTCTTGGCCGGAAATGCCCACGGCCGGAACGTGCATTGGCGACCCCTACTGCTGGTATGAGGATGGTGGCAACCACCCCTGGTTCAATTCCAATCCCATCATCACCTGGAAAGACAACCTGGCTTGGACGCATGGCACGCACACCACCAAGATGGGGTTCTACCTGGAGAACTACCGCAAGAATGAGCAGTTCGGTTCGGATATCCAGGGCGCCGTGTATTTCGCGGGCGGCTCCTTGACCACCGGTAACGGCTTGATCGACATGTACACGGGCCGCATCAATCAGTACTCGGAGGGCTCGCTGGCGGTCAACGGCGTTCCGATCGGCGGCTACCCCAAGGGCCACTGGCAGCAGACTGACCTCGAGCCTTACATTATGGACGACTGGAAGGTGTCCAAGAAGTTGACCCTGAACCTGGGGCTGCGCTACTACCTCTACACCCGCATTCACGACGTGACGCGGCCCACCATTGACTCCGGGTTTCTCCCCAACCAATTCACTCTCGCCAACGCGGCTCTGATCGACGCCAATGGCAACATGGTTCCGGGCACGGGCGACTACTGGGCCAACTATGGCAACGGGTTGGTGGAATGCGGTGCCAATGGAATTCCCAAGGGCTGTCAGTTGAATAACACCGGCAAGAACTTTGCTCCGCGCTTCGGGTTCGCATTTGATCCGTGGGGTAACGGCAAGACGGTGGTAAGGGGCGGCTACGGCATCTTCTTCGAGTCGGGCAACGGCAACGAAGCCCAAGCCGAAGGCGGAGAGGGCAATCCTCCCGCGTCTCTAGGCCTCAGCGCGTACAACCTGCTGGGCTATGAGAGTATCGTGCCTGGCAACTACCCCACCGCCGGCTACACGAACTGGCCTTACAGCCAAGGCTGGCCTTACCAGCAGCAGTTCAGCTTCGGCATGCAGCACCAGTTCGGCCAGAACGACATATTCGAAGTGCGCTATGTGGGTGTTTTGGGCCGCAAGTTGGCCCGCGGCATCCAGATTGACCAAGTCCCGGACGGGATTACCACCATGCAGGAACCCACAGTGACGGGTTTGGCGGGGCAATCTTGGACGGATGGTTCCACTCTAGGTCTCGACCCCTCCTGCAGCGCGGCGGGCGTCTGCAACGTCCAGCCTATCCTGATTAACCAGAAGGTCTCGACCGCCTACTTCGTGCCTTTCCGCGGCTATAACTCGATCGTCATGAAGCAGAACACCGGCAATTCCAGCTACAACGCGCTTCAAGTGAACTACCGCCATGCTTTTGGCCACGGGCTCACCTTCCAGACCGCTTACACCTGGTCACACGCCCTCGATAATTCCACCAGCACCTATCTCCAGAACTTCCAAATCGACAACACCGATATGGAACGGTGGAAGGCGACCTCCGATAACAACCGCGCGCAGGTGCTGATGGTGAACTACATCTACGATTTGCCTTTCTTCCGGCAAAGTCCCAACCACTGGGCGAAGACTTTCATCGGCGGCTGGAGCATCAGCGGCATCAGCAGCTTCTTCACCGGCACGCCGGATGACTTCGAGTGCGCGCCTCCCAGTGGATTCAGTACGGGGATCGGCGGCACGGCCAAGTGCAACCCTGTCGGACCGATGAAGATCCAAAAGGGTAGCTTCAACGATCCGACTTTCGGACCGACACCGACTTGGTACAATTCGGCTGAGGAAAACCTGCTTACTGCGCCGCAGTTACTGGCCAACGGTGAGCCGGGCATGTTTGGGTATGAGGGCCGTAACCAGCTAACTAATCCAGGAAGGAACAACACCGACCTGGCGCTCCTCAAGGACTTCTCCATGCCTTGGTTTAAGGGCGAACATTCCACCTTGCAGTTCCGGTGGGAGGCGTTCAACGCCTTTAACCATCCGCAATGGAGCGGCTTCAATACCGGCTGCGCAAACAACGCCAATCAAGACGGCTCGCTGGCGTTCGGCCGGACTTGCGGTCCCTTTACCGAGACGACTTCAAAGGGCACATTATCGCAATATAACTATGGAACCGGCGAAGTCAATAGCACCTGGGGCGCAAGAGTCGTGCAGTTTGGCTTGAAGTTTATCTTCTAGATTTGGCCAGGGCGGACGACCCAGCGGGGGTTGTCACCACGGCTTCCATTTCAGACCCTGGCTGCCCGCGCGAGCGGGTAGCCAGGGTCTTTTCTTTTTCTGCCGCGCGCTTGCGGAAAGACACTCGATGCTCTCATCCCGGATGCTGTCATCCTGAGCACTGACAGCCTCTTGGTTGCCCATGATGGGCAGAAGTTCAACGAGGGGAACCCATCGCCCAATCTGTCATCCTGAGCAGCAGCGAAGGATCTGCATGGGTTTTCAGTAACCAAGATAAATGCAGATCCTTCGCTGCGCTCAGGATGACAGTGCTTCGCTCAGGATGACAGCGCGGTGTCTTGACTCTGGTGGCTCTTCCGGGTATCTTAACTTCGCCGCGGGACTTGCGATACGCGCGATCAGGTTCGCGCATTCTGCGTGTGCGGTCAACAAGGAATGCCTAGAGGGAAGACCATTGCTGTCTGCTCGGCCTGCGGAGCGCTCCTTCTCATCTTTTCCGTCGTAGCTTGGCGCTGGCTGGGATCTGATCTCGAGGCGGCGCCCGGCGCTGCTCCAGTCCAGTTCACTGACATCGCCAAATCCGCCGGCATTGACTTTGTTCATTTCAAGGGCAACCAAGGCGGGTCCACGATCCTGGAAGAGGCGGGGCCGGGCGTCTGCGTGGCGGACTACGACGGTGACGGCTACCCCGACATCTACTTCGTCAACGGGCGCGACTTTTACAATCGCGGCATCGTGGTACGCAATGCGCTGTACCACAACAACGGCGATGGCACCTTCACCGATGTGACGGAGCAGGCAGGGGTGCCGGGGACTGCCTATGCCTTCGGCTGTGTGTGGGGAGACTACGACAACGACGGCTGGCCCGACCTCTACGTCACTCAGTACGGCAAGAATATCCTATACCATAACAACGGCAACGGCACCTTCACCGATGTGACGGATAAGGCGGGGGTCGGCGGCACGGAGCTCGGGACCACGTTCCACACAGGCGCCACCTTTTTTGATTATGACCGCGATGGCCGCCTCGACCTCTACGTCGGGGGCTACTGCAACTTTCTCCCTTCCAGCACGCGCTACTGCAACATCGGCGGCGGCGTCATGAGCAGTTGCCGGCCCACCATATATGGCGGCAGCCCGCCCTCTCTCTATCACAACAACGGCGACGGCACGTTCACCAACGTCACCCGCGCCGCGGGGATGTTCGAGCCGAACGGATTGAATCTTGCGGTGCAGGCAGGCGATTACGATAACGACGGCTGGCCCGATTTGTTCGTGGCCAACGACGGGGTGGAGGCCTATCTCTACCACAACAACCACGACGGCACCTTCACCAACATCGCCATGACCGGCGGCATGGCTTTGACGGGCGAGGGGAACGCCATGGCGGCCATGTGCATCTCGCTCGGCGACTACAACAATGACGGCAACCTGGGCCTCTACATCAGCGACTTCCAGATGGTCGGCGACCACCTGTGGCATAACGACGGGAAAGGGTATTTCGACGAAGTCGGGACCGAAGCCGGCATTACCAATATGACCAAGCGCGTGCTGAGCTTTGGCGGCGGGTTCGTCGACTACGACAACGACGGCTGGCTCGACATCTTCATCGCCAATGGGAGTGTCTATCCCGAAATTGAACAGGTGACGAAAGAGATTAAATACAAGCAAATTAATTCCTTGTTTCACAACGACCACAATAGCCGTTTTACGGAAGTCTCGAGTCTGTCGGGCAGTGGATTCACAGTTCCCCACGCGGGCCGCGGCGTGGCTTTTGCGGATTTGGAGAACCGGGGAGTTATCGACATCGTGGTGGGCAATAATGGTGACCCGCCCCTGCTGCTGCGCAACGGCGGTGGGACCGGAAACCACTTTGCCAGTTTCAAGCTGGTGGGAGAGAAGAGCAATCGCGACGCCATGGGGGCAAGGATCCGCATCCTCGCCGGAGGACGGTGGCAACTTCGCGAGATTGCCGGAGGTGGAAGCTACCTCTCACAGAGTGACTTGCGCGCGCACTTCGGCTTGGAAGCGAACACCAAAATGGAGCAGGTGGAAGTGACGTGGCCCACCAGCCAGACGCGGCAGGTCTTTCGCGATGTGGCCGCAGACCGGTTCTACCGCATCACCGAGGGCAAGGATCAATTGGAAGAGGAGAAGTTCACTCGAAAAAAGGCGTCGCCTGCGGGCGCCCACCCTTCGCCCACACACTGAGGCGCGCTTCCCCAGGAGCCGCTGCTACGGCCCCGCCGCCGGAGCCTGGGGTGGGGCGGATTTCCCTTCCAGCCTATCGCTTTGCTTCTGCCTTTCGTCAGCTTGCAGCTTCTGAGCCATGGCCATCTGCTCCTTGGCCTCGTCGCGATGGCCTCCCTTCAGGAGCGCCTGGCCGAGCTGGTAATGGAAATTAGCGCTATCGGGCTGAAGCTCGACGGCTTTTTGCAGATAAGTAACGGCTACCGCCGGATCATTCTTGCGCAAGTAAACCTTCCCCATACCCGCCAGCGAATGCGGCAATTTCGAATTGAGTTGGAGGGCCTTTTCGAAATTGGGAAGGGCTTGGTCCGCGTCCCCTTTATCGATGTAGATGGTTCCCAGGTTCTCGTAGCTCCAGGGCTGGTCGGGGGTCAAACGAATCTCGGCTTGGAACTCCTTCGCCGCCTCATCGAGCAATCCCATGCGCTGATATAACACTCCCAGGTTGAAATGGACGAAGGGGACATTGGGCGCCATCGCCACGGCCTTCTCGAGCTCGCGCCGGGCATTATCGCTCTCGTAAAGGTCAAGGTAGGCCTTCCCCAGCAGGATGTGGAAGTGTGCCGAGTCCCCGCCCACCTTGATCATCTGGGCAAAGGCGCGGTCGGAGTCGGCGGTGCGCTTTAGTTTTCCATAGCAGATTCCCAGAACGTTCAGGTAATCGAGATCCTCGCTCTCCTGGTCGTAGAGCGGCACGAGGGTGTCGATGGCTTGCTGGTATTCATCGATGAGGAAGTAACTCATGCCGAGAAGGTAGCGGGCCTGAGTGTGGTCAGGGTATTCCTTGAGCACCTTTTGGAATTCTGGAATCGCCTTCGGGAAGATCTCCTGGGAATAGTAGGCCAACCCCAGGTTCAAATCGTACCCTAGTGCCAGCGGGTCCAGCCGCTTGGCGCTTTCAAACGCCTGGATCGCGGAATCGTACTGGTGTAAGCGGAGATAAACGACCCCCAGGTTGGAATAGGCGGCCGCGGAACGCGGGTCGAGCTTCAGGACTTCTTTGAATCCTTTTTCCGCCGCTGGGTAATCCTGCCGGATCAGCGCCTTCTGCGCCGCATCGAAGATCACGGCGGGGTTCTGTCGTCCTGCCTGCCCCGCGCGCAGCGAAGAAACAGGTAGGCTGATGAGCCAAGCTAGGATAAAGACGAACTTCCATGACCGGTGCATGGACTAGATACCTCAGAGGTATGTTAGGACTTCTCTGACTCGGAATGCAACGGGGAACAAGCGGCCTTGGACCAAGGTTGATGGCGTTTTGTAGCGCTGAGCTTTAGCTCAGCACGTGCCGACCTAAAGGTCGGCGCTACTTTGTTTTTAACCAACCTCCTAGTGAGCCGGGCCCGGCGCTTTACAGAAGGGTTCGGAGCTCACCAGTCCTGCGCCCTCCTTGATCACCAGGATGTGGTCAAGGGGGGGATTCTCCAGCGTTTGCGTCAGGCCGCTGGGCCAGCGGACGTCGATGCGGTCGATGGCGGTGCGTGCTCCCAGGCCGAAGTGCAGACGCAGGTCGCTGGATGAGAGATAACTGCCGCCGCTGCGCACCGTGTCGTATTGGGCCAGGTTGCCGGCGGTCACCTTCACCTCGGCGCCGATACCGTCGCGGTTGCTCTTCGCCCCGATAGTTCTCACCAGAATTGAGTGGTTGGGGTTCTTGCGGGCGTGCCGCAGCAGGTCCGGGGAGCTGTTCATATTCGACACCAGGATTTCCAGGTCGCCGTCATTGTCGTAGTCTGCCGTGGCGAGGCCGCGGCTCACCTTGCGAATCTCGAAGCCCGGCCCCGACTGCAAGCCGACCTCATCAAACTTCCCGTCGCCGCGATTATGGAAGAGTAGGTTCCGTTCGGCATAGGTGATGCCGGTCTGGTAGCGGTCAATCTGGGGAAAGGTCTGGCCGTTCGCCAGCATAATATCCTTCCAGCCGTCGTTGTCGTAGTCGAGGAATTTGGCGCCGAAAGTGGTGAAGAGCCATCCCACATCGCCGAGCCCGGCCAGATAGGCCACATCGGTAAAGGTGCCGTCGCGGTTGTTGTGGTAGAGATTTTTGGTGTCGTCGGAAAAGTTGCCCTTGATGATATCGGGCCAGCCGTCGTTGTCGTAGTCGGCGAAGTCCGTTCCCATGCCCGCCTGCTCCTGCCCCTCGCCGCCGTAAGCCACGCCGGCCTGGACGCCGACGTCGGTAAAGGTGCCGTCTCGGTTGTTGTGGTATAGCGAGCTGGGGGTGGAATCGTTGGCCACGTAGATGTCGGGCCACCCGTCGCGGTCGTAGTCACCCCACACCACGCCCAGGCCATAGTACTTGCCCGGGTCGATGCCGGCGCGCTCAGTTACATCCGTGAACGTTCCATTTCCATTATTATGAAATAGGATATCGCGGCCTCCCGGCAGTCCGCGGGGCCCGCAGAAGGTCGCGAACCCCCGGTAAGTGCAATTGGGCGCGCTGCCCAGGTTGCCGAGCTGGAGGATATCCACGTCGAGGTAATTGGCGACGTAAAGGTCCAGGTAGCCGTCGCGGTCATAGTCGCCGAAGGCGCAGCCCATGCCCCAGCCGCCGCCCCGCACGCCGGCCTTCGCGGTCACGTCCGTGAAGGTGCCGTCGCCGTTGTTGTGGTAGAGGACGTTGCCGCCGTAGTAAGTCACGTAGAGGTCGTCAAACCCGTCGTTGTCATAATCTCCCACGCAAACGCCCATGCCCCAGCCGGTGTGGTCGAGGCCGGAGTGCTCGCTCGCGTCGGTAAAAGTGCCGTCGCGGTTATTGTGGTAAAGGCGCGAGCGCGGGCTATCACCCTTCTTCCAGTGTTCGAAGGTAGAACCGTTCACAAGGAACAGGTCAGGCCAGCCATCCTGGTCGTAGTCGATCCAGGCGACGCCACCCCCACCCTTGGCCTCGATGATGTAACGCTTTTCGGGACCGCCGCTGGTCAGCGTGAAGTGAATTCCGGATTTCTCCGCGACCTCTTCAAACTGGTCGGGTAACCCGCCCCCAGGCCGTGCGGTCGGCGCAGCGCCGCGTCCGGCAAACGGTCGGAGCGCCATGACCACCACAGCCGCGGCGGTTGCCAGCAGCAGGAAGAACCTCGGGCGTGGGAACGACAGGTTAGAGAGAATCATAGTCGTGGGATGTGTCTCCCTATTGCAGCATCGGGATTTCTTGTTTTCTTGGTGAACATTTTCCGTCGTGTGTGAAGGGCCATCCCTTGGGGTCGTCTCGGCCGGGGCAAACGCCGGCCCCACAGGCCTCCTGTGCCGGAAAGCTACGGTTGGGGAATGGCGCCGGCGATCCCGGAACTCGCCTTTTGTTCTCGCGCGTGCAAGGCGGCGCATGCGGCAAATTCGCGCTCGGCAGCGTCCTTCTTGCCCATCTGCTGATATAGGCGCGCCAGGGTGTAGTGAGCTTCCACGTCGTCAGGCTTGGCACGCAGTGCGGTCAAGAGTTCGGCCTCGGCATCCGCAAACTGCTCCCGTGCCAGGTAAACTCGCGCCAGGCCGTAATGAGGTTGATAGGCCTGCGGCAGCAGACGGATTCCCTCCCGAAACAGTTTCTCCGCCGCCTCCCAATTTCCGTGCTTGAGCTCAATGTTTCCACCCAACCAATGCGCATCGGGAAACTGGGGATTAATCTGCATCTCCTGGTAGTACTCGTCCAGCGCCGCGGGCAGGTTCCCCGAACTCTGGAAGGCAAACCCCAAGTGGTAGTGCGCCAGGGGCAGGGCCGGATCGAGAGCCAGCGCCTTCTTGAACTGCTCGATGGCGGGCATGGTCTGGTTTTGGTTGTGGTAAGCGCGGCCAAGCAGCAAATGGGCTTGCGCGTTCGTGGGATCGAGGCGCAGGCAAGTGGCGAGCGACGACGACGCGTCGCGATAGCGCTTCTCAGCCAAGTCCACTAGCGCCAGGTTGAAGTAGTTCTGCGGGAGGCTGGGATCACATGCGATGGCGCGCTGAAAGGCGCCACGTGCCTCCTCGTTCAGTCCTTTCTTGAAGAGAATCGCGCCCAACAATTGTTGCAGCTCGGAGGAATGCGCGTAATGGCCCGCGGCACTCCGAGCTTGGTCGAGCGCCGCATCCAGCCGGCCCGCCGCTAGGTTCGCCCGGATCTGGTCGGCAAGCGAATCTTCCGATCCCTGGGCGTGCGCCGCCGCGGGCACGCATAGCAGGCAGAGCATCAGGACGAGGAACCGAATTCTTTGCAGGGCTTTCACATCCCGATGTTACGTCCGGGAAAAAGACGGAGTCAATCAAGAAGGGTGAAAATCGGCGTTTCAAAAGTGAATTATCTTGAATAAACCCGAACAACCATGGCGCTGATTACAGATTCTTGTATATGACATCTTGTATAAGCGCTGTTCGAGATCCGACCCATTTATCCATCTCCTTTGTTTTCAATGAAATCGACCCCAAAACTCAAGATTTCGAGATGGCCCCAGTTTTGCTTGACAATATGATCCAAGCTTAGGTATTGTCTCGGCGTTGTGCTTAGATTCGTCGCTCATTAAACTCTCTGAAACAAGGAACACGAGGATGATTGCGCATCCTGGCTTAGGATGGAGAGGCACTCGCACAACTCTTTATGCCTCTATCCCGGCAATGTATCTTCAACTGTGAACTGCCATGGCAGGTTCGCGCAACCCCCGTCTGATTGCACCCATAAAGAGAATTGATTGGACTTTCCTCCGGTCAGGGTCTACTAATTGCTGCCTGACTGGAGTTCCGGATCAGGATAGGATTACGCATCGATGGGGACGCTGGCCGGAGGCAGGCGTTTCGACAACATTTCTGCGCTCTTCCTGGCATGGGGAGAATCTGCTCTTTGAGGCCAGTAACGCCCGGCCTGATTCTTGCCTGTCCGTTGCGGCGAATTCTTCAGCACGGCAATGCTGATTAGTTTCTCAGCGTAGGGAGGCTTCCCTTCCCTTCGCGACGGCTTTTATGCTTACCCTTCCGCAGGAAGAAATTCGGGCGGAAATTCATAAAGGGGGGAACGAAATGATAAAGAAGCGGACCGGAGGTTTTGGGCAAGTTTTTGTACTGCTTATTATGGTGCTCTGCTGGGCGGCCCCCGGCGCACTTGCACAGGTGCGGGGGACGTTTACCGGCCAAGTCAGTGATCCCACGGGCGCGGTCATTCCTGGAGCAAAGGTGACCGCGACGAATGAGGGTACTGGTGCAGCCACGATGCGCCCAACGAATGCCGAGGGCCTCTACACGATCGCTGATTTACAACCCGGCTTCTACACGGTGCGGGCTGAAGCCCCAGGGTTCAAGACTTATGTGAACGCTCACGTCGAGTTGAGCGTGGGTTACACCCAGCGCGTGAACTTCACGCTGGAAGTCGGCACCGTGACCCAAGCGGTGACGGTGGAGGGGCAAGCTCCCCTGGTTGACACCGAAACCAATCGCATGTCGGATTTGGTGACCGCACAGCAAGTGGAGAACCTTCCCCTGAATGGCCGCAACATCTTTCAGATGATTCAGCTCGCGCCGGGCGCGGTAAACACCACTAACCTGATTACGGAACCCGGGAACCGTGGCTTCACGGCCGTCGTGAACGGCGCCCGCGTGAACATGAACGGCTACCAGATTGACGGCATCACGGATAAAGGGCTGAGCGGTGGTAGCGACACCCAGCCGGCAGTGGATTCGGTGCAAGAGTTCCGCGTTGATACCGAAGTCTTGTCTGCCGAATATGGGAGCACGGTGGGCGCCTTGACTCAGATCTCCACCAAGTCCGGCACCAACGCGTTTCATGGCGATGCTTATGAGTTCGTGCGTAACAACGCTCTGGATTCCCGGAACTTCTTCGAGGCCAATCGCAACCCCTTCAAGATGAATCAGTTTGGCGCCACTTTGGGCGGCCCTATCAAGAAGGACAAATTGTTTTTCTTCGCCTCTTACGAGGGTGAACGGTCGCGGATCTTTGTCCCCGAGTCAGAGCTTATGGAAACACCCGAGTACGCCAGCCTCGTAGAAAACGATGCTCCCAATTCCGTGGCGGCCTTGCTTTACAAGAATTTCCCGGGCCCGGCGCCTACATCCGGCATTGTCACGCTCAACCAGTACCTCACAACAGTAAGCGGATCAAGTCCATGTTATGGGCTGACAAACATAACGGCCGGTTGCCTGGCGGGGTACGGCCTTGATCCCACAACTGGCCTGGGGTTGGCCCTGCTCAATAACCCCGCTTTGCCCACCTTTGGCTCTGTAAATGCCGCAGCCGAGGTAGAGACCTCCAACCAGTTCTATGATGGAAACCAGTTCAGCGGGCGGATTGATTACAGTAGCGACAAGAATGCGGTGTTCGGCAGCTACTTTTTTGACCGCTATTCCGACCCCCATTACACCCCGGCAGCCAACGGTGGAGCGCCTGCAGCCTTGGTGGGCGTACGCGGCTTCGCCAGTCCCACCCACAATGACAATCCTCATCTGGCGTTGAACTGGACGCGAACCCTCAGTCCCACCGTGATGAATGAGATGCGGGCGGGCTGGGTCCGTGACGCTGACGACATCGGCTCTAAGGATTCGGGCGTTCCGGAAATCTACTTCTATACCGGGGAGGTGGAGTTCGGTAACTACTCCGGATACCCGCAGATCTTCCACGAGGAAGAATTCCAGTACTCCGACTTGGTTACCATCAATCACGGCAAGCACACGCTAAAGGCCGGGGCCAGCATCCAGCGCAATTATGAAAACAGCGAGTTTAATGTGGGCCGGCCATCGATCGATTTCGTGGATAGCGTCGCCTTTGCCGCGGGGATGCCCGCGTCGGAAATCGGGGGTGTCGATCCCGGAACGGTCGATCCGACCACCGGCATTTCCCAGGGTGACGCGCATCTTGCGAGCAACATCCGGGCCTGGCGGAACTGGGAATTTGGCGCCTTCTTTAACGACACGTACAAAGTGAGTTCGCGGCTCACCCTGGTCCTGGGTCTGCGTTACGACGTCTACACTCGCCACACTGAGAAGTACGGTCACGGCACCTTGTTTGAGCTCCCCACGGCCAGCAATCTTACGGAGCGCGTCGAGGCCATAAACTGCTTCGAAGATATCGCGGGCGACACGGGGACCGATGGCCAGCCCTGTAACGGCGGCTTCGAAGCCACCAAAGGGGCTATTGCCCCTGGGGACCATCACGATTTGGGTCCGCGTTTGGGCTTTGCCTATGATATCACTGGCGATGGGAAAACCTCCCTGCGCGGCGGCTTTGGAATCTCTTACAACGGCGAGGTTTACAACCCGATTTCCAACTCGCGCTGGCAGCCGCCCTTTTACTCGTTTAACTTGGCCTTCTGCTCCACGGGTGTCAACAATCCGGCCCCGGGGAATACCGATTCTTGCATCTTCGGCCCTACCAACGGCGCAGCGCCTAGCTATACGGGACCCCCATCGAACATAGGTTCCGGCCCAGCCGGCGCCACCTATAACGCCTTTGCCGGAAATATCCAGGGTTGGAATCCTTACAACGCTAACGCCGCCTACCTGACCGGTATTATTCTCCAGAACGACTTCAGTGACCCCTATGTTTACGGGTCGCAACTCAGCCTGGAACACCAGTTCGCAGGGAATTTTGTTCTCAAGACTTCTTGGGTGGGCACCTTTGGACACAAGCTCATCCGGGCCGAGAATATCAACCGCTATTTCGATTCCGTAAACCTGAGTACGGGGTGCCCGGGCACGGGTGATGCGAATTGTCTCTTTGGCCACCTCCGTACCTGGGAGAATTCGGTAAACTCCAACTACGACGCCCTCCAGGTGGTCTTGGACAAGCGGATGAGCAAGAACCTGGAATTGCACTCGAATTACGAATGGGCGAAGTCGCTTGACTCCCGTTCCAGTTGGCACGACGCGGCCACCACGGCCAACGGCGCCGCCGAAGGCTACAGTGAAGACCAGGCCCTTCCCGGCCTGGATTACGGGCCTTCCATTTTCGATGTCCGCCACCGCTTTTCGCTGAGCGCCGTCTACTCCCTGCCTTGGATGGCCAGCCAAAAGGGCTTTGCCGGCCATGTGCTGGGTGGTTGGCAAGCCAACACCATCCTCCAGATCCACGGCGGGTTTCCTTTTACGCCGTTTTGCAACAGCGCTGCAGCCGAACTGCCCTGTGATTTCAACATGGATGGCGCCTCGAACGACCGGCCGAATCAGCCGGGCTTTGGAAACCACACCACCAACACCAGCAACGCTGCCTTTGAAGCCGGCCACCCGAGTCTCAACCTGAACCCGGATGCGTTCCTCTGCAACCCCTCGGATATGATCGCGGGCTGCTCGCCGCTCAATACGACGGCTGGCTTCACGCCCTTCGACGGCAACCTGGGACGCAATACCTTCCGGGGCCCGAACTTCCGCCAGGTTGATTTCTCGCTCTTCAAGAATATCAAGGTCACGGAGAGTGTGAACTTCCAGTTCCGCGCCGAGGGCTTTAATATTTTCAACCGCACCAACCTGTATCAACCACTTAACAGCCTCTTCAGCAATGCGAACTTCGGGCTCTCGCCGCAAGCGTTTTTCCCAAGGCAGATCCAGTTCGCGTTGAAACTGCTGTGGTAGTGTAGGCGCCCATCCCGCAGGGTGGGGCCGGCGATTCTGAACCAAATTCCAAGGGCCGGGGATAGTTTCCCGGCCCTTTTTGTTGACACCGGCTGGATTGTTGCAGCGCGCCCGCTGTCATCCTGAGCGGCAGCGAAGGATCTGCATTGGTTTTCAGCAAGTGTAGCGAGCACCTGTTTTGGAGGTCCGTGGCTCTTTGTCGGCAATGCGCTACTGCATTTCTGGCGGGGATTCTCTCTTTCGGACCTGCCGAGACGACAGCCCAGACCCCACGTCCGGTATGGCCGTAATCCGGCCAAGTGAGGACGAGCGCAAATCCAGATTTCCCAGAACCCGCATCTCGGGAGTCTGAACGCGTGAGGCACTTCTGCGGTTCGGCGACTACGACGTCAAAGTGGAGCGGTTGGAGTTTCTGGATGAGCTTCCTTCAGTAAAACTCTGGGCAGTGTGGCGTGATCCTGAAACAGGATTGCTTAGGGGAAAAAGATTTCTCGCTGGCTATCGCGACATCTTCTCTAATGGACCGTCATATCTGCCTAAGCAGGCACTTCCCACAGATGCAGCTCCCCGCCGACTCCGCCGGCCAGGATGAACCTGCTATTGGGAATAAAGGCCAGCGCTTTTACGGGGTACCTATGATTCCATCGGGCTGATTCTTGCCCAGTGGCGAGTTCATAGAGCCGCACACAACAGTTCTCGTAAGGCGCGCCCATTTCAAGTTGAGCGCCCGTGCCCGTAGCGACAGTCCGTCCATCCCGAGAGAATGTTGCACAATGCGTGAACTCTGTTTCTTTCCCCCCGATGCGGCCGATCTGCTTGCCGGAAGTGACGTCCCACAAGATCACGCCTTTTCCAGCAGAGAGAAGGCTCCTCCCGTCCGGCGAGAACGAGATGGAGTTGACCCAGCCTTGATAGGAGAAGAGGCCGAGTTCTTGGCCCGATTTCGTTTCCCAAATCCGAATAGTCTGATACTCCAACGCCGATGAAAGCTCATGTTGTTCGACGCAGACTGAAACCAACTGCTCGGGATTTAGCCGTTCTGCGAGCATTCGTAGAAACTGTCCGTTTTCCCGCGTTAGCGATCCATTGCTTGCATACTGCGCCAGCTCTTCCTTAGTCATAATGGTTTCCCCGGCACGCTGGGGCTCACCCTCCGTGCAGATACTTGTCCTTACGGTGGTGCCACCTGCGATCGAGAGGTCAGCCCTCATGCCGCAGCTCCCGGCTACGACATATTCTCCTTCGGGCGAGAAGGCGACGGCATTGGCAGCCGCAGTGTGATGCCCGAATCGGCGAATTTCCCGACCCGTCGCCACTTCCCAGAGTCGAAGGCATGAACCGTCGGCCACTGGGGCCTTGTTTGCGTGGTTGCCGCTCCCACTTAATAAGAATTTGCCGTCAGGAGAAAAGGTAAGTGCATAGACATAGAATAAATCTTCTCCAAATTCGCGCAGCATGTCCCCATGAGCATTCCATGTTCGAATCGAATTGTCATGCACCCAATGTCTTCCCCTTACTGCTCCGCCACCACCCGTTGCGATAGTCTGGCCATCGGGGGAATACGCAGCGCTAAAGATTCCTACTTTGTGGCCACGAAGGCGGCGGTCGATCTTGCCGGAAGGTACATTCCAGATAATGGCATCACGGTCGAAGAACTGTGATTTGTGCGCGCCAGAGACCGCCTTTGCTCCGTTAGGCGAGGCTGCGACTGCTGCGATCTCCCCGCTGTGCCCTCGAAATGGAGATCCAGTAAAGAATCGGAACAATGAACTCTCCCAGGTATCGCGATTGGGGCAGACATCAGTTTTCATGTATGCATCCCCAACGACTCGCGCCTAACGCTCACGGAATTGACTCCCGCCATAGAGAACGGCATTAACGCCGCAGTGCCACAGTTTATCCGACACCACCGGGGTGCGCATATACAAATACGAATGCGTGCGCCACCTGTGAATTCGCAAGCGCGGCCCAGGATTTTGGCTACGGGGCGGAGCGCACGGGGACGATCCACTTGGCCTATCCGTAGATGTGCACCTCCTGGGTCCAAAGAAGTCCCCAGCTGAGAAGTTACAGTGCCTGCCTACAATCACATGGCTGTATAGTCGCTAGCCGGACATGTGCAAGCGTTTCCAGGGTGCTGAATTTGTTCAGTAAAGCGAACCGCTAAATTCAGGGACCGCTGTTGGAGGTGAGACCATTCCCGCTCAGGATGCGTCTCTGAGTTCAGATAGCGGTTGGCTGAATCGGTGCCCATGCAGGGAGGGTAATATGTTGAAGACTTTCGGATGGGGATCACTTTGGTTCGCCTGTATTGCGATTCTGTCGACAGTTGCGGCGAGCGCCCAACAGGTTCCTGAGGCTGGAGGGGCGCCCGTGCCGCCAACGCTCTTCACTGCAAAGAAAGTCTTTGTCTCTAATGCTGGAGCGGACAGCGGGCTCTTTCCGCATCCCTTTAGCGGCAGTCCAGATCGCCCCTACAACCAGTTTTATGCAGCGGTGCAGGGATGGGGTCGATATGAGCTTGTTGCCGAACCACAGGACGCCGAACTTGTTTTCGAAATACAGCTTATCGGGCCAAATGGTCCCGCAAACCCAAATAAGCAGAAAGGCGCGTCTGACCCACTGCCCATGTTCCGGCTGAGCATCCTCGACCGCAAGACGCACTACATACTGTGGGCGTTAACTGAGTCCATCGCCCCCGCGAATCTCCAGAAAACCCACGATCACAATTTCGACGAAGCGCTCGCGACGCTGACTCTCGATTTGAAGAGGGTGACGACCAAATCGCCAGCCGGAGCGCCGTGATATCAATAGCCCGCCCCTGCGTTCCCGGTGAGCCATTCTGTATGCGGCGATTAGATACGAAACGGAGCGTAGAGGTATCGTCAAGGAGCGGCCGATTTGACTTCACTTAACGGTTTGTCGCGTAACCACCGAAAGGCGAGCGACGGCATCGATAGCCGTCTTCGGATCAGGTTGGAACAGCTCGGAAGGGATGGCGTAGGGAGCGGCCTTTCCACCTGCTGGGGACGGAGTCCGCACCGCGCCGGGCTGGTTTGGGGCTCCGAAAATATAGAAACTCCAGCGCCTACTTGGCGGGCTACGATTTTGAAGCCTCGCGGCATGGGTTTTCAGTAACCAAGACAATGCAGATCCTTCGTCCCGAAAGAACCGGGACTCAGGATGACCGCATTTGAGGGTTTCGCAGGCCCTGCTATGGCTGCGAGAACTGCCCGGCATACTGGCGGCAGAGCTCCTGGCTGAACTCGCAGGTCTTCTGGTAGTACTGACGGGCTTTTTCGGGCTGGTTTTGCTTTCGGTACTGCAAGGCGAGATTCAGGTACGCCGCCGCGTAGCGTGGATTCAAACCCACAGCCTGCTCATAGGCCTGCAGGGCCTTTTCGCGCTCGCCCAGCTCCGCATAAGTAATCCCCAAGTAGTTATAAAGCACCGGGTCGCGATATTCCAGGGCAAGGGCCCGCTCGAATTCCGGCATGGCCTCGCGATATTTCCTCAGCTCCGCCAGGATAATGGCGTAATCCGCGTGGCCCTCGGGAAGCTCCGGATGCTCCTTCACCAATCGCGCCAGTTCCGGTTCGGCTTTTGCCGGAAGGTTTTGCCGCCAATAGACTTTGGCCAGCGCCAAGCGTGCCAGAAAGTTTCGCGGGTTCAAGTCGAGAGCCAGTTCGAAGGAAGTGGCCGCGAGGCTGTCCTGTGCTAACAGGAAGTGTGCCCGGCCGAGCCCCAGCGCCGCCTGATCGAAAGTGGGGTTGAGTGATAGGGCTTTGCCGAACTCCCCGAGCGCCTCCCGGGGCTTGGACCACGCCAAGGCGTTTTCGCCCCGCTCGAAGGGGACGACGTAGAGCGCCGGTTCCGTCTGCTCGAGCCTGGCCAGGAGTTCCTCCGCCTCGGGATATTTCCCGAGCCGGCGCAGGTCAGAGGCGTGCAGGATGCGGCGGAGGGTGTCGACCTTGTCCTTGGGGTCGGCGCGGTGCGGCTCCGTCAGCGCCGCAGCGGGCGACTGAAAGCTCACGTATCCGAGCGAGCGCAGCCGCTCCACCGTTTCGGGATCAAGCTTCGCAGTTAAGGGAGCCGCTTGCCCCGAATACTTCCGCTCGAACTCCGCCAGTTTCTCCCGCCAGGAAGCCGCCACGGACCCACTCGATGCAGCCAGGTTGGTGCGCTCTGCGGGGTCGCCCGCGAGGTCGTACAACTCCGGCCGGGGCGCATCGATGTACTTGAAACGTGAACTGATGAGTCCCCGCAATTCATGCCAGCCAAAGGAATCCAGGGGATAGTACGATTCCGCATATACGGTTAAGTCGTCACCTGCGGGCTGAGTGGAAAGCGCGCTCAGCAGGGAACGACCTTGAAAACTCCGGGTCTCTTGGGGAGGGATACCGCACAACTGGGCGATGGTGGGCGTGACATCGATGGTGCCGACAGGCCGCGCGACCGTTCTTGCATCCGGCAAGCTCCCGGGCAGCTTCAGAATCAACGGCACGCGCAACGTGGCGTTATAAATAAAGAAACCATGCTCATCCTCGCCGTGCTCACCCAGTGACTCGCCGTGGTCGCTGAGCAGCAACACCGCCATGGCGTTGAACCGTTGCATCTCTTTCAATCTCGTGAATACGCGGCTGACCTGCGCGTCGTCGAAAGCGATCTCGCCGTCGTAAGGATGGCCTGCGTACTTGCTCAAGTAAGGCTCGGGAGGCCGGTAGGGGCTGTGCGGGTCGTACAGGTGCAGCCAGACGAAAAACGGGGCGCTGTCCTGCTGATTCAGCCAGTCGAGCATACGATCCACTGTGCGGTCACCCCTCCGCTCGACGAGGAAGACGTCGGTCGAGCGGCCCGGCTCGAGACCCACGTTGTCGTCATACACGTCGAAGCCGCGATTCAGTCCCCACATGGAATTAAGCGCGTAGGAACTGACGAAGGCCGCGGTGCGGTAGCCCTTGTGGCGCAAAATCTCCGCGAGGGTCGGGATGTTCGCCGGCAGCCCCGGCGAAGTGAAGTCGCGCACCCCGTTGAACATCGGATAAGTTCCCGTCAGGATCACCGCGTGGGAGGGAAGGGTGATGGGCGCTTGCGCGTAAGCATTTTCGAATCGCACGCCCTGGGCGGCCAGCCCGTCAATTGCGGGGGTTTCCACTTGCGCATCTCCATAGCAGCCCACGTGATCGGCGCGCAGCGTGTCAATGGTGATAAGAAGAACGGAAGGGGATGGAAAGGCGGGCGCCGGATCACGGCCTGCGGCCGAGACAGCCCACGACATCGCCAAGGCAAAAACCGCAGCCGCTGGGAACAGAATGGTCTTCAACTGCGCCGAGGGGAACGTCATTCCACTCTAAGTATAACGCCTCCCCAATTGTAGCGCAGCACGGCGGAGCCACAACCAAACGTATCTTGCGGGTCGGAGTCCGATGTAGGCGCCCTTCCTGCGGGCGAAGTCCGCCGTGGAGTGCCTTGGAGTGCGGTAGCAGCAGCTACCGCCTTGCTTGTCCCTGCCGTGGCGCGATTGCGGTATGAAGCAGAGGCGGAAGGCGGTAGCTGCTGCTACCGCACTCCAAGGCGCTTCGCGCAGGGTCAAACCATGACTTGTCTTAAATCGGCAGGAGAGGTCACCCTACGCAAGGCACATAATCCTTGCTAAGAAAACAGGAAATTACGGTAATGCAATGCAGTGGCTCTTAGCTCGCTGCCTGCTGCTTTTCGGCCTACTGCCTACTCTTTACTGAGGTCTGCCAGCATTTTCTTGATGGCAGGGGCTTGCGGGGCCGAGGGATTGATTTGCAAGTAGGTGCGGAGTTCAACCTTGGCGGCCTCATATTCGTGGCGCTGCAAATAGAGATTGGCGAGTTGCAGGTGAGCAGATGGCATGTGCTGCGGGTCAAGCGCGCAGGCTTTCTTCAGCAGGGGTTCCGCTCTCTCCGCCTCATGCAGCTTGAAGTAGGCGGAGCCGAGGAAAAAATTTCCGACCGCCGATTGCGGCGAGCGCTGCAAGCCTTGATTCAGTTGATCGACCGCACTGCGAAATTGACCTTCCTCGTAAAGCACATGCCCGAGATTGATGTATGCTTGCCCATCATCCGGATTGATTTCCACAGCCTTCAAGAAGGCCTCTTTTGCCTGGGCGTGCTTCCCTTGCTGCTCAAAGAGAGTCCCCATATTGTTCAGAGCGGGGTAGAAGTGTGCGTCGATCCGCAGGGCTTTTTGATAGCGCTCCAAAGCGGCCTGGCTGTTCCCTCTTTTCTGCTCCTTATTTCCTTTGTCGAATTCCTTCACAGCCTTGGGGTCGAACGGCGGCAAAGGATTCTTGGCGCTGAGTTCGCGGCTGCTACTACTGCCCGAGACCCTTGGCCCCGTCGTGGCGGGCTGCTTTGGCGCGGGCTCAAGTACGATCATCACCTGCCCCCGGGGCTGCACGATGTTATCCAGTCGCGTGGACTGGCGGAACGGTTTGTACCCCTCAGCTTCCACGACAACCGCGAAGGTGCCATTCGGCAGCCCCGTGAACACGTAGTCTCCGTTCGAGTCAGTGTAAACGTCGCCAGCGGGAATATCTCCCTCGGCAAACAGGTGGACGCGCACGGCCTGAGGTTGGCCCTGGGAATTCGTGACGCGGCCTGTCAAGATGCCGGTGGTTTGGGCGTACGCCGGTGAAGCAAGGCAGGCCAGCGCCAGAAAGAAAGCGGCCAGGAAGGGCGCACCCAACAATTCGCAAGCGCGCCGCCGCTGGGATTCGATCCTGGAGGGCCTTTGCTCCATGGCTGCCCCTTCCCGTGTCTTCTTCCTGCGATTAATCGCGCGTCGACAATGGCAGCGGGGGATGGAAGGACAGGATCATTTTACTGCCGTGATGAATCCGCCACAAGTAAGGACGCGTGGCAACAGATGCTGGGTCAGGGGGCGCCCAGGGACTGGGCGCGCGCGAATTCTCTCTGCGCGTCGGTCGGGCGGCCTAAGGCCTGGTAGGCGCGCCCCAAGTTGTAGTGCGCCTTGGCGGAATCCGGGGCCACCTCCACGGCGTGCTCGAGGGCGTGGGCCGCATCGTCGTTGTGGTGAAGGTACAAATCGAGTTCACCGAGCGCTTCGAGGGCCGGCACAAAGTTCGGATTGATTTGGGTGGCCTGCTCAAAGTGGTGCAATCCCTCCTGCACGCGCTTTTGTTTCAACTCCAGCGCGCCAAGGTCATAAGCCGCTGCGAAATTCGTAGGGTCGAGTTCCAGGACGCGTTGAAAGGAGGCCGCGGCGCCATTCGCGTCACCGACCTGAATTTGCGTCAAGCCCAGGTAATACGTGGCCAGAGTAAACTTGGGGTCCAGTTCGAGCGTGGACTTGAAGCGGTCGATGGCGCGGGGATAATCCTTGCGGTGGTAGTCATCAAGTGCTTGGAGATAACGAATGGGCACTGACGAAGGCTCCGTCTTCTCCGCCTCTTGGAGCTTCTCCAGAGATTCCGCATAGCGGCCGTGCTGTCCGTCTGCCATGGCGGCGGAAAAAAGTTCGTAAACCTGGATGCGGTCCTTGGGGTCGGGGAGCGGCTTCCCGCTCGTATCGGAGAAGGCGCCAGCGGAGATGGCCACGTAACCGAGCGAGCGCAGCCGGTCGGCCAGCGCCGGATCGGTGGGCTCGGTCTCCTGCGCTCCACCCCCCGCCGCCGGCGTGTATCGATGCAGCAGGTTCTGCAGCCGGCCGTGCATCTCGTGCGCCACTGCCTGTTTCCCTTGCAGCAGGTTCTTCGTCTCCTGCGGGTCGGTGCGCGTGTCGTAAAGCTCCGGCCGCGGCGCCTCGATATACTTCATCCCGCCTGCTTCGATAGCGCGCAACTGACTCCAGCGGAAGTGGAGCAGGGGAAGATAGGTCTCGGCATAAAGATTGGATTTGTTGGCCGGCGGCTTCCCCACCACCTCACTAAGCAGGCTGCGGCCCTGCACTGAGGAAGGAACAGGCAGCCGCAGCGCCTGCAATACCGTCGGCATGACGTCGACCAGCGACACCTCCGTCTCAATCGTGCGCGACGCGACGCCCGGCACCTTCACGAGCAGCGGCACGTGCAGCGTGGAGTTGTATACGAAGAATCCGTGGGTTTTCTCCCCGTGCTCGCCCAGCCCTTCCCCATGATCTCCGGCCAGCACCAGCAGGGCATTCGCGTATATGCCCGCGTCCCGCAGGAAAGCGCTCAGCCTGCCGACCTGGGCATCGGCGAAGGCTATCGCGCCGTCGTAAGGCTGCGCACGATAGCGGCTGGCATAGGGCTCGGGCGGGGCGTAGGGGTAGTGGGGGTCATAGAGATGCACCCAGAGGAAGAAAGGCTGGCGAGGATGGGTCTTGAGCCATGCCAGGGCATTGTCCATGACTTGGTCGCCGCGCCGCTCCATCAGATCCAGATTGGCTTCGTCCAGGCGGCTAAAGTCGAAGTGGTCGAAATAAGTATCAAAGCCTTGGTTCAAACCGAAGCGGGAGTCCAGTACGGCGGAGCCCAGGAAGGCAGCGGTCGAGTAGCCGTGGTCGTGAAGAACCTTGGCGAGGGTGACCGCCGAAGCCGGGAGCCTGTTGCCGCTGAAGTCATGCACGCCTGTGGCCATGGGGAAACTGCCGGTGAACAGCGCAGTGTGAGCAGGCAGGGTGATGGGGACAGGCGTGAAAGCGTGAGTGAAGCGCGCGGAGGAGCGCGAGAGGGCGTCGATGTTCGGAGTTTGGATGGAGCGATCACCGTAACAACCCAGGTGGTCCGCCCGCAGAGTATCAATCGTGATGACCACGACGTTGGGCTCGACACTCTCTGCACCCAGACCGGGCCTCGCCGCCCCAACACCGAAAAAACTCAACGTGAGGAACACCCAAAGTCTGCCGCGGATTCCCGGAAGCGCCGCGCTGGGATGATTAAGAATCTTCATTCAGTAATGCCAAACCCCTTGAGTCATCAAGCAGGGCTATCGGGCCTTTCTCTGCTTTGGCGCTGACTGCTGCCCACGTTTGCCAGAGCGGCGGCTGGATGGCAGGCCCTCGAGCCGACCGACCCGGTGTCCTGGTCGTCGTGGTCACCGCGCAGAGCGAGGCAGGTGGCTCGCGGGAAGCATTACCCACAGTACGCCGCGCTTTGAATTGTGTCAACCGCCCGCGAAAAGCTTGACAATCCGTCCGTGCCCAGGTAATCTTAAAGGCGAACAAAAGGCGAACGATGCAAAAGCCCCCGGCTGGCGAGATTCTTGTGGGCCCTGCCGGTTGGTCCTACGCCGACTGGGAAGGCATCGTGTATCCCCGCAGCAAACCGCGCAGTTTCCACGAAGCCGCCTACCTGGCGCAGTATTTCGACACCATCGAAATCAACACGTCTTTCTACAATCCCCCGCGCGCAGAAGTAGTCCAGTCCTGGTTGGAAAAGGTCCAGCACAACCCATCGTTCAGGTTCACGGCCAAGCTCTGGAAGCGTTTTACACACGAGCGCAACGCCAATCTTCAGGATGAGAAGGCCTTCAAGAAAGGACTGGAGCCGCTGCTGGACTCCGGCCGGCTGGGCGCGCTGCTGCTGCAGTTCCCGTGGTCCTTCAAGAACACGCGGGAGAATCATGAATACCTGAGTGGGCTTTTCATGCAGTTTATGGAATACCCGCTGGTGGTCGAGGTGCGGCACAACTCCTGGAACCAAGCACCCGTTCTGGAGTGGCTGCGTGAAGTGGGCGTCGGCTTCTGCAACATTGACCAGCCGCTCATCGGCAACTCCCTCGGGCCCAGCGACCACGCGACCACGCCGGTCGGCTATGTTCGCCTGCATGGGCGCAACTACGAGCACTGGTTCGCTTCCAACGATCATGCCGAAGAACGCTACAACTACTTCTACAGTCTGGAGGAGCTCCGGCCCTGGGCCGAGCGCATTGCCAACGTCGCCCACAACGCCGACATCACCTTTGTCATCACGAACAATCACTTTCAGGGGAAAGCCGTCGCCAACGCCCTCGAACTCATCAGCATCCTGCGCGGCCAGCCGGTACGCGTGCCCGAAAACCTGCGCGAGCACTATCCGGAACTTGCCGCCATTGCCTTGCCGGGGACGGAACCCTCAGAACCCCACCAAGGCGACCTCCTCTTCGACGCAAATCCTGTCGAGAAGAATAATTGACAGTTGCAAAGTGCCACTGCTAGCATGAGAAGGTTTGGCTCATCGCCGGGAACCTGCTGAGGAAGATAGCCAGCTACGCCGGAACTTGCGGGCAAAGTGGATCTCGCAGGCACGTGCCCCGATGATGAAAACACCAGCCGCGTCCCCGTCGTCTAGCCCGGCCTAGGACATCGCCCTTTCACGGCGGTAACACGGGTTCAAATCCCGTCGGGGACGCCAACTTTTTCAAGCACTTACAGCAACCCCTGATTCCGACGCGGTACGCATTACGGTACGGGTTTGCTTGCGTGTCACCAGACGCAGCACCTTCCGGTGCGCGACTTGCTTCTCTATCGACATTGCTTCATCGTAAACGTCCATCGTTACTTTGATGGAGTTGTGGCGCAGCAATGCCTGAACCACCTTGGGGTCGTCGTTATTCTGTCGAAGTAGGGTTGTGTAGGAATGGCGCAAAGTGTGCCAACCTTTGATCGCGATCCCTGCTTTGCCGGCCGCCGGCTTGATGTGGTGTTGCATAATTCGACTCATCCAGTACGGCTGCCTCCCTTTCATTTTCGGACTGGCGAAAACGTAATCGCTATTCTGGGCATAGGGAGCCTCGCGTCGCCAAGCCCGCAGTTCCTCAATGAGATCCTCATCAAGCGGGACTGGATTCTTCGACTTCTCGGTCTTCACCCCGCCCACGCGCTGCTTTACGATTGAGCGCCTGGGAGTGAGTTTCTTCTCCTCAAAGTCGATGTCTTCCCACTTCACCCCGCTTAACTCTCCCCTGCGTAACCCTGCCCCGAAGTCGAGCAGCACCATAATTCGTTCTCGCGGTCCCAACACCTGATAGATCAGCCGCGAGAGCTGATCAACATCAAGCCGCCCTGGTGTGGACTGCCGCCGTCCACCCTGGCGAACCGACGAAATGGGATTGCGATAAGCCCACTCGTAGCGAATGGCGTGCTCGAAGAGGACGTGCAAGAGGTCTCTGATTTTCTTCTTCGAGCCCGGTGCCAGAGGCTCCCCGTTTTCCTTCTTCAGGGTCGCCAGCCATTCTTCGACCGTGATTGCCTTCACTTCCTCCATCGCGTAATCGCCCCAGCGTGGCACGATCCACTTCCTCAAGTACCCTCGATAAGTGTCTTTGGTCGAGAAAGCGCGGCGGCTTTCTGCCCCGTCTTCCATCGAGCATTCTTTCTCCAGCCAATGATCCACCAGTTCCTTGATATTGCGAGGACCATTCTCCGATCGGCGACCCAGCCCAAGACGTTCGACTTCTCTCCACGCTCCGGCCTCACTCCGCAACTCTTTGGCTGGGCCGAGGACGCGCTTGTGTTCCCTGGGCGTGCCATTCGACCCAGGCTTATACCATCGATAAACTACTACAGCGCCGGACTTCCTTTTGATCGTGCTAAAGAAGCCCTTACTTGTGTGCCTCTTTCTCATTGATAGCTCCTCCTTTCAGAAAGAGGCGGGCGGTGACCCGAGTGTACCCTGTTCTTCATCCACTCGTCCACCTCGGAGAGTTTGAAACGCCAAGTCTTGCGCATGCCATCGCCCCAAGGGTAAGCAGGAATCTGCCCTTTGCCCGCCTTCTCCAGCAGAGTTTTGGGTTTGATGTCAAGGTAGCGAGCCGCCGCTTCTGCTGAAACGTAAGGTTCAAAGCCCTCCGATGAGGTGTAAGGAGTGGGAGTTGTCGACAGTATTGGCATAATCAGGCCCCTCTTTGTGGATCAGTTCGTGCGGCGGCCGTGCTAATTGGAGGTCCTGGTGCGGATTGTTCCTCGCGCGACGGCCACACCGGTCCAGCCACAACGGTCCGGCGGACTCTTAATGCTCGGGCGGGAGGCCATTCCTGTCAAATTTCCGAGTAGCGAACGTGGTGAGGGAGCGCCGAGGTAATCGCTGGGCCTTTCCTCCTCAACTTTCAATGGGTTGCGGGCTTAGTCGATTCGACGTCCACCAAGACAATCGACGGCCTGAGCTGCGAAAACGCCAGGTGGGTTGTGTAACGATGGGGGTAGTATTGGGATTTTCACCCGGGGGCCAAGCAAATCAACTAAGGTCCATACGAGGCTAATTTGGCTTTCCGCCCTTGTCGTCGTCGGATCTCAATATTCGATTAGCCATTTCTTGTACATAATGGTCGGCAACCGGTCCCGTCGTTCGGAGTTGCTTTTGCAAAGTCTTTCCGATTTCGGTTTCCGCTTGGGGATGTGCTGGCTGGTTCGTCCACAACCGCTCGCGTTCGTGCTGAACTGCTTTGCGGATGGACTGCCTGGCTTTCGCGCTGTGCTCACCACCGTTTATCGACATGACGCCCACCAGACATGCACGAAGCTTCGGGTAACTTATTTCCCAAATCAAGTCTTCGGTGTCCTCTCCAAATTGCTTCAATTCGATTTCACCCTGGTCATTCAGTCTGAAGTCCACCATACACGATTCAAGTGGGAACAATTGGCACGGATGGGCTGCGTCCCACTCGTCCAGCTCGACCAGTGCTTCACGCCGGGTGTTTGCCGCCGCTAATGAAAAGTCGCCATTCGGCCATCGGCACAGATACACCCCGGTTTCGAATTCGTCCAAATTCACGTTGCGGCTACTTTGTGCATGGTCGTCCAAACTCGGGGCCTCTTGTATTTCGGTCTCACATGCTTCCAGAGGGCGAAATTCTTCTTCATGAGTTTGGCGGCTGGATACAGATGTCAGTTCTACACCTAGCTCCTCAAGCAGACCATTTGCGCCAATCAGTTCCATTATCGCGGCCGCGGCGTCCGGTATGAACTCGTCGGCAGAAACCTCCTCCCGGTTCTCGCTTTCATCTTTAGGCACCGCCGCCTGGCCTAGTTCATCGAAGTGCTTGCGAGCGACTGCGATGACACGCTCTTCGATGCTCTCATCCAGGGTGACTTCGATTTCGAGTTTGATCTTTTTTCTCATCACACATACTCCTTTTCGCCGCTCGATCGTCGGATCGCAGAGAGCAGACCTGAAAAGGCTGGCGTCGGCGGTTCAACACCGTCCCGCGGCACCATTCAAGCGCCGAGCATTGTCCGCAACACTCTTTTGCCTCCAATGACTCGTAGACGCGAATTCAGTGCTGGAGCCCGGGAGCACATGGTTTGCAACCAAGACTAAGCTATTGGCCCGGCGTCACTTAGCTCACAAATAGCCCTTCTAGTTGCACCCAACTTGCACCCAAAAACAGGCACGTAACATGCTGGGCCTCCGAGGTTGGCAACAGCTTCGCCTTCGTGCGCACGGTTGCCGACGCTGCTGAGATGGCATGCGTCCTTAATCGCCTTAATCGCCACAGTGAACCCTCAATGATGCTCTCCGCCGCCACCGACCCCGAACTTCGTGATTGGCTTCGCTGGGCAGCGGAGGGCGGAAACACGCCGAGTTTCGTCTGCATGGTCGCCCAGGCTGCCCTCATCGCCTGCTCGCCCGACTTTGAAATGCTCCAGCCAGTACTGTCGGAACTGAAACGCCGGTACCCCGAACCTGGGCGTCATCGGAAGACGTTATAGGCGTGGCGCTCCAGGTTCTCAGGCGAGGGTCATTCCCGCCCGCCGTCGCAGAGCGCAGCCCTGCACGTGGCAAGGCGGGCGGCAACTGCCCGCAAAATCCCTTGGGCGGGCAACTGCAGACGGCCGACTCTTAGCGTCCGCGCCAGCCAGCGGAACCGCGACTGAGGCGCACGCAGGAAACGGGGGGCCAAAGGGCGAGGGCGACCTTAGGGCGGGAAGTTCATGCGGTGCGGGAGGCCCTGGAAGCGAGGGGATTATTTCAGCTTTGCGTACTCTGCCTTGGCTTCCTTCAGCACGGGAACATCAGGGTCGGCGTAATCCTGGTCGCGGGAAATCACGGAGCTGAGCTGGAGGGTGATTTGTATGTATTTGCCCGGGCTAAGGGGAAGCACCCGATATACCTTTGCACCGAGCCGGAGTTTATTGAGCTGGGTGAGGCCGCTATCGCGGTCTTCCCGTATCCCCGCAAAGCTGAGATGGCCGGCAACGAACAGCATCTCGGTGATGCATTCGCCCGGCAACTTGGTGAATTCAACCACCGCTTCGAGCAGCGGGCCGGATGCTACAAGCTGTTCTTTGGGCACTTCGGGGTGGCCGGCGCCAAAGTGAGCAGAGGACAGCCCCTAGTCGGGCGTTGTGCCGAGTATCCCCTTGACCCGCTGCGTAACCTGAAAGCCCAATACGTCGGGCTCAGCCATGTTCACCTCCGGCAGCAGCTTGCTCCCCGCATCTGGTACGCCGGGTCCCTCTCCCGCTGCGATTACAGCGAAGTCGAAGACAAAGGCTACCACCTGGTGACACTGAATGCCCCCAAGGTCCGCCCGGACTTGTCGGACCTGGAAGTTGAGTTCAGGGTGTCCCCCACCAGGCGAATGGTTGAGCTTCATGCCGTTTACGAAGATGGTGAGCTGCGGCTACCCGACAACTTGGATCTGGTCACCTTGAAGGATTCTCGGGTGAAAGTCGTGGTGATGGTCCCTAACGGACCCGACCGACTCCTCAGCCGCGAGCAGCAGGACAATCTCCGGGAGAAGTTATTGGCCGCATGCCCGGCGGAACTGAAGGTGAAGATTGAGCACGATGCCGACATTCCGTCGGAGCCTGCTCCCATCGCTGCTGCCCACTCAGCCGAGGAGAAGCTTCGTGCCTACTGGACGATGAAAGGCGCCCCACCGGTCGACCGCCAGGAACGCTTGCTTGCCAAGCTGGCGGAAGTTGAGAAGGCAGTTCTCTCCGCGTAAGAAACCTGCCCATTCCAATCTTTATCTGAGTAACGATTGTGATGATGCTTTCGCCAAAGGGGCAATACGTCTGATTTGGCCCACCCTTGGAGCCACGTCTGTTCGTATAGCTTCGGCAAGGCTTCGCCTAGCTAGGGCGAGGAGGACGATGTTTTCCAGTTGGAGGCTGGGCGGAGTGCGGAGAGACGGCGGCGGAATGCGATTTCTTCCTGCGGCGGGAGTGGAGAAGTTCGTGGCTGATCGCCTTGAGGAAGTCGCGTCCCCAAAGGACAATTAACAGCAATGCCCCGAAGATCAACACGGCGTCCAGGCTGACTCGGTCCCGCCGGGTCCAATAAACGCCCTCCTGGAGGTTCAGCCAGATGGCAAACTCGTCCAGAGTGAGAGCGGCGCCGACACCGTAGAGCAAGGACATCAAACGGCTGGCGAGGAGAGAAGACGACCTGCTGCCGTTGCCCACTTCCATCAGCCAGCCAAACCCCACCGCCAGCAGAAGGAGAATTCCCCAGACCAGGTGATGGACATGCGTCCCGCGAATGTAAATGTAACGAAAGGGGCCGATGTTGCGGGAAGCCAAAAAAGCCAGCGAGCGGGCCACGGCGAAGGTGGTAATAAAGCTGACCGTAGCAAGCAAAAGGCGGCGTTTGGGGCGATCGGCGACATGCTGATGAAAAAGCTCAGCCACGCGTGGAATGTACAGAATCAGGAGGACCGTAGCAGTGGCAACAATAATCGAAATAGCGAGGACCCAGGTTGCGGGCGACATGCGCTGCCCATCGTACGCTTCTCCTGCCATCGACACAACGAAACTTATCACTAGAGCAGGCCCCAGCCAAGGTCGCGGGCTCCGACAACTCGTTTTGCGCGTCTGGAGACTCCCCATTGGTGTTCAGGGAAGAACTCATCCTAACGCTAACTCTACCACCAGGAGGACACGCCCATGCGCCTGCACAATCTTCGTGTGACTCGCCACTATTCCATCCGATTGTGAAATCAATGACATGAAAGGCCGGATGAGAAAACGATCTGGTATAACTATGCCACTATGCTCGACCTTTTCCGGATCTGGTTCGGAGCCGCCCTCCGCTTCTTTCGTACGCGCCAAAACCTAATGTTGGAGAACCTCGCTCTTCGCC
>Ga0326727_10002452_pt1 | contig 63151 bp, 61 predicted proteins | sample MB2enrmetagenome_FD_207643 | JGI IMG/M metagenome (GOLD analysis project Ga0326727, IMG submission 207643) | Lab enriched peat soil microbial communities from McLean, Ithaca, NY, United States - MB29MY | ecosystem: Environmental > Terrestrial > Soil > Wetlands > Peat | place: USA: New York...
GGCAGCCGATCTCGCTGAACCGAGTCGCAAGCGAGTACCCCAAGTGTCCGCGTTCTTCGCGCAGTAGCGACAAACCGGCATAAATCGAGTAAATTATCTTAGCGCTTATGGGGCACGCCCGGCCCGCCGCTCAGCGTGGTTCGCGCGCTCGCGCCGCCTCAGAACTCATACCGCAATTCCATACGCACGAAGCGCGGCGGCTGAATCGCCACCGGCAGGCGTAGGTTGAAAGACGGACCGCTGAGGTCGCTTTCCTGAAGTCTGTGCCCGGCATTGGTCGCATTGAGAAGATCGGCCGCCACGGTAATTCCGCCGGCCGGAAGCCCGAACCGCCGGCTAAGGCGGAGATTCCAATTGGTTACATGCTCGGCGCGGTTGCCGCCGTTTGGGCTGCCACGCACCGTGGTCGCCACCACGAACGGGCCTTGCGGTAGGCCGGTGACCAGTAACTGGCGCGCAAACGGAAGCCCGTCCATGTAATCGGCCACACTCGCCACCTCGATTCCGCCCCAGGCCGCGGGCAGACGGTAGGTGGCTTGAGTTTTTCCCACGTAGGCCCGGTCGAGAAAGCTCCGGCCGGCGGCATGAATGGCCGTGTTGGGGTCGAGATACAACGCGCCGATAACTCCTGGATCGTTTTCATAGAGCGAGTCGCCCGGATTGGTAGGTCCGTATGACTTCTCCGCCACAAAGGATGCGTGCAGGGTCAGCCGCCGCCACTCGGTTCCCGCCTCCGCCAGGACGCCGGCATGGAGCATGCGCAGCCCGGCCGGATTGGTCAACAGATACCGGTCCTGGCCGAGAGTGGCGGGGTTCTGCGCATAGACGGTCAGTTGTTGGTCGTCGAACGTGCCTGGAATTCCGTCAGGCCCCGGATCGAGGATGGTGACCGGCGTGAACGCCTGGGCGGGCACGCCCGTATCGATGGCGGCGATCCGATCCTTGTCGTCGCGGCGGAATAATTGAAGGCTCGCGACGCTTCGCCGCGCGAAAGGAAGTTCCGCGCCGATATCGAATTCATCCGAGTGAGGCCGGCTCAGGGTTGGCGAAATGGATGAGTACGGTCCGCCGAAGCGCGCCAGCAGGTTGCCTTGCTGGCCGGGTTGAAACGGGCTGTCGGGATTGGCCGGGATCCATTGATAGACGCTCCCGCCGAGGCTGTTCGGATTGCCGAAGTCGAGATATCTGCCCGCCAGCGGGGCGTAAAGACGGAAGTAAGTCCCGCGAAAAACCAGGCCATGCGAATGAGGGACCTGAAAGGCGAAACCGGCGCGCGGCGACAGGCTGTTCCAAGCGATCAGGTCCGGCTGCGCGGCGAACGTTCTGGCCGGGCTCGATTGAGCCGGAAGCGAGCCGCGGGAGAAATCGGCCAAAGCGCCCAGATCGAGTGAGAGCGAAGGCGTCAAGCTCACGTGGTCCTTCACAAAGCCGGAGAACGACCGCACGATTTCACGCGAATCGAGCGGCGTGTTGAACTCCATGACCAACGCGGGGACGCCATTGGCGGTGATTAGATTCATGTTGGAAGGAGTGGTGAAGCGGTTGCGCGGCGCGGACGTTTTCCATCCTCCACCGGCGACCATCCGATGGCGCGCGCCGAAGGCGCCCAGCGCCGCCGGCTGCCACGCCGCGGCCACCTCCTGGCGCGGGCGAGCGGCCAGGTTGGCGAGCGGCGGCGCTCCCGAGACCGCGCCGCCTAGAAGCTCGATGCGGCTCTGCCCGCTCGACGAAGTGCTTGTGTCGAGTCGCGCCGACGAATATCCGTAGCGAACCTCGATGACGCCCGCAAAGGAGGCCGCGGGCCACAGGTGGGTCCAGCCCAGTTGCAGAAAATCGAAGCGGTCGGTCTCCGGCTGGCCGGGGAATCCGCCCGGAAGAACGAAAGACGGCGCCATGCGGCTGCCGGTCAATGCTTCGAGGCCCGCCGGCACGCCGCCATCCGAGAGATCGATCCGCGAGCCGCTGTAGGCCACATCGAACTGGTCGCTCACGCCGGCCCGCGCGCGGCCCCAGGCATTCCCGAACAACAAGCGGCCGCGCTGATCGGTTCCGGCGGCGGCCAGCGGCTCGGTTTGCGACGCCCATTGCCCGCTTCCGGAGGCATAAAAGTCGGCCCACTTGGTGAGCGGCCCGCCGGCTTCCAAGCGATCTCGCGTGAACCAGCGAAACTGGTCGGCTTGTTGCACCAATCCGCGAGCGGCCGGCGGCGGCAGGTTGGTCGAAAAGAGCGCGGCGCCGGTGTCGGCCGTCGAAATCCCCCCATGCCACGACGCGCCCGGCTGGGCGAGGGAAACGCCGACCTCGGCGCCGCTACCCGACGAAGCCGTCTGGGAAAACGCGCTGCGCACTATCACCTCATCGAGCGCCTGGACGTCGGGGAAAATCGCCGGCAGTCCGGGCTGATAGGAGTCGGTGGCATCCAGGCCCTGAAGCTTGTATTGCGTATCGGTCCAGGAGATTCCCCGCTGCGACTCCACCGCCAGCCGGTTGTCGCCCAGGCCGGTGAAATCGAGCGGCTCGGTGACACTGGATGGCTCCCGGCTGAGCAGCAGCCCCGGCAAGCTGAACGCCTCGGGATAGGTACGCATGCTGGGGGGAACCCGCGCCGACGATGGTGCGTTGCGCATGGCTCCCGATGCGTCCATGACCAGATGGACGCGCGCGATTTGCAAGGGAGCGACGAAGACGGTCGCGCCGGAGCACGCGGCGCCGCGCTGGAGATCCGCGGACAAGCAGTATCGCCCGTAGGGCAGCGTCACGGCGAACTCGCCGATCGAGGTCGAGTGAACGACGGCGCCGAAGCCGGTCCCACCGGTGATGAAAATGGGCGATCCGGCCACCGGACGGCCATCCGAAGCGCGGAGAGTCCCCTCAATGGCGCCGGTGTTCAACTGGGCCGGCACAGAAGCCGCGGTCGCCAGCAGAAGGCCGAGCCGGATCGCCGCGAGACTGCGGCTACTGCCGCAGCACGATGAAGCGGCTGATCGAGTACCCAAGCGCGCCCCCCATGAAGACGTCCGACGAAAAGTGAGACAACAAGGACAGCCTCGAGAATCCGACCAGCGTCGCCATGCCGTACGCCGCGTATGGGACCCAGCGGTGATTTCCATAGCGGCGGGCTATAACCGTGGCCACCGAGACTGCCGCGATGGTGTGGCCGGATGGGAAGCTTCCGCTTCCCCGGACCAGTGAGCCGCCGCTCTTAAACCAGCTATCGGAATAGTTACCGCCGGCCGGAATGCCGGCCGGCCGCAGACGCCTGGTGGCGTCTTTTATGACCGTTGTCACGACTTCGGCGTCGCCGACGGCTTCACCGGCGAGCAGCGCCGTTCGCTGCATTTTCGAGTCTCTCCGAATCAGCCCGGTGGCGTACAGCGAAACCGGAGCGGCAAACGTGCCGAGGGAGGTGGCATTGCCGGTAAAAATGTTGTTGAACCCATGAAATGTCGAAGTGCGGCGGAAGTAGGCGGCTTCGGTGGGGTCCAGCGCCAACAGCGCGGCGGTGGTTCCCAGGACCGCGGCGGTGGGAATCCACCAGTGCCCTTGGGCGAGTCTGACCGGAGAAGACCAGATGCGCTCTTGATCCTGGAGCAGGTTGGGGACCATCCGTTTCCACGAGATCGGCCGGTCGAGAGGCGGCGCCGGCGTGCTGCTCGGGGAATCCGCGGGCGGCGGATCCGGTCCGGTGGTTTGACCCCATGCCTGGGACGGAATGGCAAGCGTGGACAGCGCCATCAACGCGACAGCAAGCTTCATAGAGCCCCTCGACGATGTAGCCGGTTGCCGGCAGTCTCTAAGCGTACCAATACCGGAAGGCAGGGGGCCAGCATTCCGTTTGATGCGGGCTAGTAGAATAGGCTCTTACATTCATGGCCAGACAGTTCGTGGAATGCGTTCCAAACTTTTCCGAAGGGCGCGATATCGCCAAGATCGATGCCATCGCGCGAAGCGTCGCCGCGGTTCCAGGCGTGGTGTTGCTGGACCGCGAGTCGGACGCCGACCACAACCGCAGCGTGCTCACGTTTGTGGGGCCGCCGGACGCGGTAGCCGAGGCCGCGCTGCGCGCGGTGGAGACGGCTGCCGCGCTGATCGATTTGACCAAGCACCAGGGCGCCCACCCGCGCGTTGGCGCGACCGACGTGGTTCCCTTCATTCCCATCGAGGGCGTCACCCTGGCGGATTGCGTAGTCCTGGCCGAGCGGGTGGGCCACCAGATCTGGAACCGGCTGCGCATTCCGGTGTACTTCTATGAGGCGGCGGCCAAGCGGCCCGAGCGGGTCAACCTGGAAAACATCCGCCGCGGGCAATTCGAGGCGCTGCTGGCGGAGATGCGCGCTATCCCCGAGCGGCGGCCGGATGTGGGCGAAGCGGCGTGCCACCCCACCGCCGGCGCCATCGTGGTTGGCGCGCGCAAGTTTCTCATCGCCTATAACATCAACCTGGGGACCGCGGACGTCGGCATCGCCAAGCGCATTGCCAAGACCATTCGCACCTCCTCCGGCGGGTTCTCCTGCGTGAAAGCCATGGGCGTACTGCTGGCCTCGCGCAACCTGGCGCAGGTTTCGATGAACCTCACCGATTTCGAGCAAACCCCCATGCACGTGGTTTTCGAGGCGGTGCGCCGCGAGGCCGAGCGCTACAGCGTAGAGGTAGTGGGCAGCGAGATAGTGGGCCTGGTTCCGAAGAAGGCCCTTGAGATGGCGGCCGGGTACTTCCTGCGAATCGAGAACTTCAGGCCGGAGCTGGTACTGGAAAATCGGATGGCCGAGGCGCACGGCAACGAGCCGCGATGCCCATCCGAGCCGCAACCGTGACGGAGCGGTTGCCACCTCGACGCCCAGCCGCTCCCCGCTCCCAACCACACGATCCACGTCTCCCACGGCCATGCCCAATAAGCCCATGGCCCCAATAGAGTGCACCCCAAGCAAATGATATTACCCCAGCAGCCCCCGCAGCACGCCATCCCACGGCTTGCGATAGGGCCGTTCGAGCTTGGCGGCGGCTTCCTTGTCGCCGACTATGATCTCTTTCTCGGCGTCCCATTGGAGCTTGCGGCCCAATTGCAGGGAGAGGTTGGCTAGGTGGTACGCCGTGCTCACCTCGAAGCCTTCCTCCACGTCGGAAATGGGGCGCTGGCGGCTCTTGATGCAATCCACGAAATTGCGGGCGTGATCGGCGAACTGATCGTCGCTCGATCCGGGCTCCTTCAGCTCCTTGATCCACGGCTCGGAGGGCACGTTGGGCGGCACGCTCGGCCCGCCGATGGGGTGCGTTCCCTGGCGGACGCCGGGCACCGTGACTAACGGATCGGTCTTGATGTCGGAGACGATGGCGAACCCGCCGCGGTTGATGGTGAGGGATCCTTTGTCGCCGAAGAACTGGAGCCCCGCGCCTTGCGTCGGGGGGCCCGCGGCGGCCTCGCGGATGGAGTAATTGGCGGTGCAGGAGGGGTATTCCCAAATGGCGTCCTGGGTGTCGGGAGTCTCGCAGCCGTCCTTGAGAACCAGCCGGCCGCCGGCGGAGTACGCGGTCTTGGGACCTTTGGCCTTGAGCACCCACTGCACGATATCCAACTCGTGCGCGCCCAGGTTGGTCATCTGGCCGCCGGCGTAATCCCAGAACCAGCGGAAGTGGTAAATGCCGCGCATCTTATTGTAGGGGCGCTGGGGGGCCGGTCCGAGCCACATATCGTAGTCGAAGTAGGCGGGGGCCTGGGAATCCGGCGGGACCATGAAGCCCGGCGAAATGTTGCGGGAGGAGGCGAACCGCACGCTCATGATTTTGCCGATGTAGCCCGATTGCATCAGCGCGCGCGCGTGTTGATAATGCTTGCCGGAGCGCTGCTGGGTGCCCACCTGGACCACGCGCTTGTGCTTACGCGCCACCTGCGTCATCCAGCGGCCCTCCTTAATGAAGAGGGTCATGGGCTTCTCGACGTAGACATCTTTTCCCGCGGCGCACGACATCATGGTGAGCAGCGCATGCCAATGGTCGGGCGTGCAAACCACAATGGCCTGGAGGTCCTTGTTGTCGAGCATCTTGCGGAAGTCGCCGTAAGGCTTGGGACTTCCGCCCATGGCCGCCAGGCCGGCCTCCAGACGCGGCTGGTAGACTTCGGCCAGCGCGGCGCAATCCACGTCCTTCAGGTTCTTGAAATCCTTGACGTGTTGAACGCCGATCAGCCCGTAGCCGATGAAGCCGACCTGCACGCGGTCGTTGGCGCCCAACAATCTCTTGTAGGACGCCGCGGCCAATGCGCCGATTGCGCCGCGACGCGTGATGCCCTGCGACAAAGTCCCTGGCAGAACCCGTGGGCCGCGAGAGGAGTCCATTAGATCACACAGAATAACGCAAATCGACGTGGCGCACGCACTCATGCGTGCCGTGTCGAGACTCTTCTCAACACCGCCGGCCGGGTGGGGACAGTCTGTCGGGACCGAGCGTCGGCAGGAGCGCCGACGCGGCGCGCACGAGTGCGTGCGCCACATCGTCGCCCACTGCAATCTGTGAGAAATGCGTCCCTAACTCACCTCGACCGCGCGTACGATGATGCCGCGCTCGCGGCCGTCCTGCGCGGTGGGCTCGAGCGCCTTGTCGAGCTCGAATTCCACCGTTCCGGCTTCCGCCTGGAAGGTGAAATCGTAATCTCCAGGATGCGGAAAGACGCGGCGCAGGATCGGGACGCCGTCGGAAGCCGCGGAGAGCGCCACCGGAGCCGGCAGGAAATCGGGCGCGGTGAGGCGCAGGGTCACGGTTGCGGCTTCTTCGAGGGCGATCGAGAAGCGGCGCGCGGTCCAGCGCCAGGCCTGGTTTTCGAGCTTGTGCCAGCCGGCCAGCAGTTGCGTGCGCCGCAGCTCGGGGAAGGCCCGGCTGCGCAGCAGGCAGAAAACGCGCCGGTCGGGTTCGGCTCCCCACAGCGTCTGGCCGGAATCGCCCGTCACCAACCAGTCGCACACATCCCATCCGGCGCGGTCCACCAGCGTGCGCAACCCGGTCTCGGAGAAGATCCAGTAGTTGGTTTCGTCGCCCTTGAGGCCGTCGCGGCCGGCCAGCCAGGCGAGCGGCGCATCGCGCATGTCGATTCGCCGGTCGGGGGTGAAGCGCGCGATGGCCGTGGTCAGGAGGCAATAGCGCGCGCCCGCGGCCAGGGTTTCGAGCGCGCCGAAGGGGTTCTTCAGGTGATAGAGAATGCCGAAGAAAAGAGCCAAACCGCAGCGGCGCGCGGGGAGGCGAAAGCGCCGGTCCAGATCGGCCTCGGCGATGCGTACCGAGGATCCCAGCGCTTCGCGCAGCGCGCGCACGCCTCTCATGCCGTTGAAGTTGGTGGGCGGGTGGTCGATGGCGTCCACTCGATAACCGAGCGATTCGAAGAAGAACGCCAGCGCGCCATCGCCGCAGCCCACGTCGAGGATGGGTTCTTCGCCGGCGATGGCGGGCAGGAAGCGGGCGCGGCCGGTGAGCAGACGGTCGAGGCTCGAAAGCGTCCCGAAACTGTCCCAGGGGTACCAATCGAAGCCCGGCGGGCGGACGCGGGACTTCACCCGCGCGAGGGTGGCTTCGAACGCGAGGGCGCGGTCCATGACGTCGCGAATCTCCAGGTCGAGAACCGGATTTCGCGCGCCGAATTTCCTTTTTAGCGTCTTGATGGACCGCACCCGATCCATTATGACAGAGGCGCTTGACAGCGGGCCTGGTTTATACTAATTCATTAGTATGCGCGCCTCGGGTAATCCCGTTAGTGCCGGCTATCGTCTAATCCAGCACTGGCGTACAAGGAGGCCCATGTCCGAAACCGCACCGGCGCCACCACCGCCCGGCTCGGGCCGGGCGTGTTCGGCCCCTACAGCGAGGCTGCGTCGAGGCGTCTTCGCGCTTCTCATGCTGGCGCTGGCGCTGCCCGCGGCGGCGGACACATTCGCCGGCAAGGTGGTGGAGGACCATTCCGGCGACCCGCTCGCCTCGGTGGAACTGCGCGTGGCCAGGGACGGCGTTCGCCAGCTTGTGGCGGATCTGGAAACCGACGCCGACGGGCGATTCCAGGCGGAGGGCATTCCCCCCGGCGAGTACCAAGTCGAGATCTCCAAAGCGAACTACGTTCCCTCTACGCTCCGTGTTCGCGTGGGCTCTGGGGCCATGCTGATCCGCCTGGTGCGTTTCGGAGTGATCTCCGGGCGGGTGGCCGATCCCGACGGGAAGCCGATTCCCGGCTCACGAATCGCGGTGGTGACCAGAGGGCCGGGCGGCGTTCTGCGGCCCTTCGGCGCCGGCGTGCAGGTGGATGACCGCGGGCAGTATCGCATCTACAACCTGCCGCCGGGCGAGTATGCCGTCGCCCTGGCATACGGCGCGGCTGGCGGCGTTTTGCGGTCGAGCGTGGGCTCCGGCGCGCAGTTGTACCCCAGCACCCAGCGCCCCCAGTGGTTTGCGGTGGCGGGCGGCGAAGACTACTCCAACACCGATTTCGTGGTCATGGCGGCGGCGCTCTTCAAAGTGAGCGGGACGGTGCAGCCGGCGGGGCCAATGTACGAGGTGGCGCTCACGCCGGCCGACCAGCCACTGCTATCGGCGGCTTCGCAGCGGATGGAGTCCGGCAAGGGGTTCTCCCTCGAAGGCATTCCGCCGGGCTCCTATGACCTGTACGCCACGGGGCCTGTCCAGGGGTATGGCTTGAGCTCCGCCATCCTGGGACCCGAGCCGGTTTTCGGCAAAACGCGCGTGAACGTGGGAGGGCAGGATGTGGAAGGGCTGACGGTCTCCGCGGAACGCGGCCGTTCGGCTTCATTCATCCTGAGGACGGCTTCGCCGCGGCAGCCGGCTTCCGCCTGTCCGCCCACAGCCACCCTATCGCTCTCCGCCATGGAAGCCACCGGCGCCATGCTCAACCGCACGGTGGAAGCCAGCTTCGCCAAGGCGCAGAAGGTGGACGACCTAGCGCCGGTGCGCTACTGGGTCTCCGCGGGCCGCGTGGGCGACGCGTGCTACAGCGTGGGCGCCGTCGCCGATTTGACCAGTGACAGCGACGAACTGATCGCCGTCACGGTGGCGCCGGCCGCCTCCATCCGCGGCAAACTGGCCGGCGCGGCCAGGCCCGCGGACTTCGTCGTAACGCTGGTATCCGCCGAGCCCGCCGAGGGCGCGCCGGCGGTGCAGGCGGCGTATCCCGACGCGGAATCGCGTTTTGCATTTGGAAATCTGCGTCCCGGCCGGTACCGCATCGGCGCGCAACCGGCGGCCGAAGCCGCCAAAGCGCCCTGGGTGGCCGGTTGGGCGAACATGATCGAACTGGACCTGCCCGGCGGCGTGCCCACGGATATCGACCTGCCGGCGCCGGTGGCGCGCAAGAATCCATGATGCGCTTCGTAGGAGGTTTCATGAAACTCGCCGTACTGTTGACGACATCTGTTCTCGCACTGGCGCAGACCGGGCCGTCCAACGGCTCCATCAGCGGCGTGGTGCGCGATGCCGCCGGCGGCGCGCCGCTCGAGAACGTGGTGGTCTCCACCTATGTGAACGCCACGTGGGTCAATGGCACGATCCTCACGAGTAAGGACACGCGGCAGATCACCAACCCCACCGACAGGCAGGGCCGGTACTCTCTGAAGGACCTGCCTCCCGGCGAGTACAACGTCAACGCGCGCCCGGATCATGGGTTCTTCGGGGAGTGGCGCATGGTGACGCTGGCGCCGGGCCAGGAGCTTACCCTGGATTTCGCGGTGCAGAGTCCGGGCACGATTTCAGGCAGGGTGATCGACGATAACAAAGAACCGGTCCCCAACATGACCGTCTACCTGGTCACGAGAGAGTACTTCCAGGGAGCGCTGCGGTATTTCATGAAAGGCGCGGCGCAGACCGACGATCGAGGGAACTACTCGATCGGGGGCGTGCTCGCGGGTTCGCCGTACCTGATTATGACCCAGAAGCGCGTTCAGAAATTGGCGGCGATCTCGGAAGAACCGGCCGATATCAAGCTGCGTCGGCGCGCGGTCGCCTCGACGTTCTACCCGAACAGCCTCTCCGCGGAGGGTGGGGCGCCCATTACGCTGCGCTCCGGGGAACGGCGCGAAGGCGTGGACATCCGCGTGCAACGCACGCCCTCCTATTGCGTGGAGGGCGCCACGGCGCCGGCGGCGGACGTGGGCATCACCGAAGACCAACCCTCGGCGGGTATGTCCAGCACCAGCGGTTTCTTCGTCATGTCCCCGACGGCCCAGACAGCGGAAGACGGCAAGTTTCGCTTTTGCGGGCTGCACCCCGGCCTGTACCGCGTTGCGGCGCGGCACATATCCAGGGAATCGCACGCCCCCGCGCAGTTCGGCGCGACCGTCTTTGCCATCACCGACGAAGACGTGCGCGGTCTGAAGGCCACGCTCGCGCCCGGCATGACCCTCAAAGGCGAGTTCGCATGGGACGGCGCCGCGCCCGAGAAACCCCTCGAGGCCAGCGCGACCCTGTCGCTATCGCACCTCTATAGCGCGCCGTACATGGGCGAACAATTGTCCGCGCGGGGCGACGTGCCCAGCGAGTTTACGCTGAAGGATGTGCCCTTGGACGAATACGCCGTGCGCCCGTTCATCAATTCGCCGGGGGTCTACGTCAAGGACGTGACTTACGGCGGCTTGAGCGTGCTGCACACCCCGCTGCGATTGGGCAGCGCCATCGGCGACGCCGGCGTAAAGGTGACTCTGGCCCGTGACGGCGGCGGAGCGGCGGTGACCGTGACCGAAGACAACAAGCCGGTGGGCGATGCGCATGCCTACATCTTTCCAGCCGACGCGCAAACCGAAGCCGAGCTGCAGGAGCGGATTGTCTCCGGATCGCTGGACCAAAACGGGAACTATCAGACCGGTTTGCTGCTCGCGCCGGGCAAGTATTACGCCATCGCGCTGCGGAAGCCCGTGGACCCCTCGCCCGAGAGTATCGGCAAGCTCCTCCGTGCGCGGATCAAGGCGAAAGAAGTTGAGATCGCGGCGGGGCAGGCCACGCAAGTGAACTTGGAGCCGGTCAGCATCGAGTAGAGACGGCGGCAGTCCCCAAACCCTGTACTGTCCACGAACCCCGAAGGGGCGAAAGAGAAGCCCATGGCGCGAGCCATGGGTTGGGATCGAATCATGCAAGACCGTAGGGGCGAAAGAGCCGGTCGCCAGGCGCCGGTCCGTCCTTGCAGGCCCGTCGCCCCTGAAGGGGCTGCCCAATGCCACCCTTTTCCCATGGCTTGCGCCATGGGCAATTCTCTCTCACCCGTTCGGGGTTATGAATCAGAGCGGGCTGCAACGAAACTGATGGATAGTGATACATGACCTGTCTTTGTAGAATAGGTAGCTTATGGAGACAACGCGGCGGACGGCGCTGGTTACCGGCGCATCGTCCGGCATAGGCGCTACATTTGCGCGCCGGCTGACAAGCGACGGGTATAGTGTCATCCTGGTGGCGCGGCGGCGCGAACGGCTGGAAGATCTGGCGCGCGAGCTGGGCGGGGCCGATGTCCTGGTGGCCGATCTCACCAGGGACGACGAATTGAAGCTGGTGGAAGAGCGCATCCTGGCGGAGGCCGGCCTGGAACTGGTGGTGAACAACGCCGGTTTCGGCGTGGCTGGGCGGTTTTATGCGCTTCCGGTGGAGGACAATGCCCGCATGCACCAACTGCACGTGATGGCCGTCATGCGCCTGGCGCACGCCGCGCTGCGGGCCATGACGGCGCGGGGCAAGGGCGCTCTCATCAACGTGTCGTCCGTGTCGGGGTTCGGCCAATCCCCCAGCAGCGTGAGCTACTGCGCCACCAAGGCGTGGATGAACAGCTTCACCGAGGGACTGTACCTCGAGCTGAAGAGCTCGGGCTCGGCGGTCAAGGTGCAGGCGCTGTGCCCGGGCTTCACGTATTCGGAGTTCCACGACGTGATGGGGATGGATCGCGGCCGTGTCCCGGCGTTCCTGTGGTTGCGCGCCGAAGACGTGGTGGAGATGTCGCTCGCCGGTTTGGCCCGCGGCAAGCTGTTCGTGGTAACGGGCGGGGCTTACAAAGCCATCGTGGCGATGGAGCGGTTGATGCCCCGCTTCCTGCGCACAGGCTTGGCGATACGCTACGCCCGCAAGGTGAAACGCGACGGGCCGGGGCGGTAGGGCGACTGTGTCGCGCGCCGGTTTCCCCGCGTGGCATAGTGGAGTTATGACCGAGGACGGCAAGGAAAGGGTGCAAGCGGCCGCCGTGGCTGGCGTTGGCGCGGGCGTCGGCGGCGCCGGCGGCGCCTCGGTTGGCGTGCTGGAACTGGCGGCGCAAGGGGTGGCGACCGGACTCCTGGCTGGCGTGGTCATCGGAGTTGGAGCCGCTGCCGGAGCGGGGATTGCATACGGCATCTACCGCTTGTTGAAGAAACGGAAAGCTCCCGCCGAGCCGAAAGCTTAGCCCGGCCGGGGTGAAGGGCAAGGCGCGGGTTCGCGCTATTACCCGGTGGCGTACAGAGGCGCCATGGCGACCAGCGTGAGACCGGCCGCGAACAGCACGAACATGAGCGCGGCCAGCGACTTCGCCTTCGAATCGGCGTCTTTGAGTTCCTTCCAGGCCAGGATGCCCCAAAGGGCGGCGATGAGCGCGGCGCACGGTCCTATGGCGTGACTCACGGCCGGCCCTACGGGCGGCGCGGCCGCCGCGCCGGCTATTCCCGCCGACGTATCCGCATTCCCAGCGGCTGCCACCAGGGCCGCCGCGGCGCCGGTGCACCAGATGGCGCCGCCCAGCATGCCGAGGAGATGCTGCTTCCGAAGACCCTTGAAGTAATCGAAGATTTCCACCGGCTCGCCCTCTACCGGAAGGTTCATGAAGAACATATTGAACAAGAGGGTAGAGACAAAGATGCCGCCCGCGAACATCACGCAGATGGCATAGGGGCCGAGGCCTAAATCGCCCTCCCTGCCCATATCTACCAGCGGGAGAAACGTTCCCATGAGCAGTCCGCTCACCAGCGCCAGGACCACCCCTTTGATGGGAGCCCTGCGGCGGGTGCTCCTGGCCGTGCCGGCCTTGGCGGCTTGCTCGTGCCGAAGCATGCCCATGACGCGGTACGCCAGCGCATCCACTACGATGGCGCCTGCAATCAGCGCACAGCCGCCCAGCAGAAAGGCCGGGTGACCGGCGGGCTTGATGAGGTAGTTCAAGCCTACGCCGACGATCAGGGCCAGCCCGACGCAGATCGGAAACGCCACCGCCAGACCCGCCACCGAAATGGCCGCAACCAGCAGCATGTTGGCGAAGTTGAAGACCACGCCGCCCATAAAGCCGAACAGCCAATGGTGTTTGTCGGCGTGCATCAGATCGTCCCAGAAACTGAAACCGTCAGGCCCGCTGGAGAGGTTTATGCCCAGGCTTCCAAACGTGAAGGCAAAGACCAGGGCGGCTAGCAATACTCCAAAGGCGAAGTCGAAGTAGAACAGTTCGAATCGCCACTTCCCGGTTTGTTTGTAGGTGTTGGCCCAGGAACCCCAGGCCAGCATGCTGAGGATCATTAGCCCCAGAATGGCAGGGTAACTATGTGGCAGGATCATTTCAATTATTTCCGGTAAGGTGAGGGTACAACGCCGGGAGACGCCAGGTCAACCGGTCTTTCCGGGGCCGGGGCGAGATGGGGCGGCTGCCCGGGATCGTCCTGGATCACCCATAGCGCTTTCGGCTGGGCCGTGCATTCCGGAAGAGGCGCGATGGAGTAGTAGTTGAGGCCGTAACGCCAATCGCGATCGATCCTGTCCACGCAGACCTCGCCGGCGCGAGGGGAGATCTCGCGCCATAGCGTCCGTGCGGAGGCCACTTGTTCTACTTGCGGCGGTGCAGCCTGTTTCACGTAGAACACGCCCGCGGTGGCTCCGAGGGCGATGGAAACCACGGCGGCCAGACGCCGGCCGCGGGATTCGCAGGCCCAGGCCGCCGCCGCAATGGCCGCCGGCGCCAGCCAGATCCACTGAAAAGCGGGCCGGGGCGCTCTCAAAAGACCAGACTCCAGAGCCGCGGCGAGCACCTGAGCGGCCACCGGAAACGCCACCAGCAAAAGCGCGCAGGCCGCCAGCCAGGGCCGCGCGTCGGCGGCTTCGTCCAGCGCCACGGCGGCCAGCAGGGCGGCCGCCGGAAGCAGCGGGAGCACGTAGCCGGGCAGTTTGTTGACGGCCACCGAAAACATCAGCAGGCCGAACAGAACCCACGCCGCCAGCAGCACGCGCCTGGGATCGCGCCAGGCGCCGCGGCGCGCGCGCAGGAACAGCAGCGGCGTCCATGGCAGAAAGGCGGCCGCGAAGACCGGCAGGTAGTACCACCAATGCTGGGTGTGCATCAGCGCGCCGGAGGTGATGCGCTCCAGGTGATGTACGACCAAGAACTGCTCCGGGAAAACAGGCCCATTACGCAGAAAACACAATACATACCAGGGAAGGCAAACAATCAGGAATGGCAGGCCGGCGCGCAGGCACGCCGCAATCGGCCCAATAGGCTGCGCAGGAGCCGGTGGGTCACCCGGGTGGCAGGCGGAAGCGCCTGCCCCACCGGCCCACCAGGCCACCGGCGCGAGCGGCGCCGCCAGCGCCAGGGGAACCAGCCCCTTCGCCAACACCGCGAAACCCAGCAGCGCGCCCGCCGCCGGCAGGAATCGCCCATCCCCGCGGGTGGCCCATGGCAGCGCCAGCAGCATGGCCGCCGAGAACGTGGCCGTCATGGGCAGGTCCGTTACGCCTACCTGGCTGAAGGCCAGCCACTCGCCGCCGGTAGCCAGGATCAGAGCCGCGAACCAGGCGGCGCGGTTCCCGAACTCGCGCCGCGCGAACCACCAGAAGAAGACCAGGAACGCCAGCGCCGTGACGGCCACGGGCAGCCGCGGAGACAGGTCCGGACCCAGGCCCAGCCGGAAGGCCCCCCCGATCATCCAGTACAACAGGGCGGGCTTCTCGAACCAGGGCTGGCCCCATAGCCGCGGCGTGATCCAATCGCCGGAGCGGGCCATCTCGCGGCCGATGGAGGCGTAGCGGGGCTCGTCGGGCCCGATCATCCCCACCGCGCCGAGGTGATAGAAATAAAGCAGATATGCCAGCGGGACGGCCAGCCACGGCAGGCGCGGGATTTTCCGAGGCATTTCTCCCATTCTAACCTGATGGCGCAAAAAGCATTGATTTCACGCCGAATCAGCGGCGCTCACGTGTGCCGGCATGCGGCGCCCATATGGGTGCGCGGCGGATCGCGCACGGCGCCCGGTTATACTGGAAGATGGTCTCTGGAGCGGATCGTAGAGCTGCTTTTGCGAAGGAACGGAACGGATGACCAAGCAGGCAACGCCGATTCGAATCACGGACCTGGCGGACAAGAAAAGGCGCGGCCAGAAAATCACCATGCTGACGGCTTACGACGCCAGCATGGCGCGGTTGCTGGACCGCGCAGGCATTGATGCCATTCTGGTCGGCGACTCGCTCGGCATGGTGGTGCTCGGCTATGAGACGACGCTTCCGGTAACCCTCGATGCCATGGCGCACCATACGCGCGCCGTTTCCAACGGAACGCGAAGAGCGTTGGTGATCGCCGACATGCCGTTCCTCAGCTACCAGGCCGGCGTCCCGGAGGCGGTGCGCAACGCCGGGCGCCTGATCCAGGAGGGCGGCGCCGCCGCCGTGAAGTTGGAAGGAGGGCGCGCCGTCGCCGATGTGGTTTCCCGGCTTGTCGAAATCGGCATTCCGGTCCTGGGCCACGTGGGCTTGACTCCGCAATCCGTCCACCAGTTCGGCGGCTACCGCCGGGTCGGAAAGTCCAGCCACGAGGCCGAGCGCGTGATCGAGGAAGCGCGGATCCTCCAGCAGGCCGGCGCCTTCGCCGTGGTTCTGGAATCGATTCCGGACGAGGTGGCGAAAGCCATCACTCAGGAGCTGGCGATCCCTACCATCGGCATCGGGGCCGGCCCGCACTGCGACGGGCAGGTGCTGGTCAGCTATGACGCCTTCGGCCTCTATGAAGAATTCACCCCGCCGTTCGTCAAGCGTTACGCCGATCTGGGCGGCGCGATCGTGAAGGCCGCGAGCGAGTATATCTCGGACGTGCGGAGCGGCCGGTTTCCGGCCGCCGCGCGGGAGCGGAGCCAGTGAGCCTGGAGCTGCTGCACACCATCGCCGAGATCCGGCGCAGCCTGGCGGAGGCCCGGCGGCGCGGTTGCACGGTCGGCTTTGTCCCCACCATGGGCGCGCTGCACGCCGCGCATGGCGCGCTCATCGAGCGGGCCAGGGAAGAATCGGACTTGGTGGCGGTCAGCGTCTTCGTGAACCCCATCCAGTTCGACCGCGGCGAAGACTGCGAACAATACCCGCGAACTCTCGCCGCGGACGTGGAGTTTTGCGCCGCTCTCGCTGTGGATATCGTGTTTGCGCCGGACGCCGGAGAGATGTACCCGTCGCCGCAACTGACGTTTGTCGAGGTGGCATCGCTCTCGGAGCGGCTGTGCGGCGAGTTTCGCCCCGGTCACTTCCGCGGCGTCGCCACCGTGGTCGGCAAGCTCTTCAATATCGTTCATCCCGATAGGGCCTACTTTGGCGAAAAGGACGCGCAACAATTGGCGGTCGTCCGGAAAATGGTGGCCGACCTCGATTTCCCGGTGGCCATCGTGCCGGTGGCCACCGTGCGGGAACCGGACGGCTTGGCCATGAGCTCGCGCAACCGGCGCCTCGATGCGGAAGAGCGTCGCATCGCTCCCACGCTGTACCAGGCTTTACAGGCCGCGGCGCGGCGTATCGCGAGCGGCGCGATACGTCCGGAGGAGATCCGGAGCGCGGCCCTGGCGGAATTGCAGTCGCAGCCCGCCATCCGTGTCGAGTACCTGGAAGTCGTCGACCCGGAGCGGATGCAGCCGGTCGAGCGGGTGGTTGGGCCAGTGTGCGTCGCCGCCGCGGTGTGGATCGGCTCTACCCGGCTGATCGACAACATCCGCTGCGGCCCGCGGGGCATTTCTTCAATTATAGAGGGATGGTCGCCACATGCTTCTCGACATTCGGAAAGCGCCCACCGCCGATAATTCGCTGATTCTGCTGCACCCCGCCGATAATGTCGCCATCGCGCGGGTTTCGATTGCGCCGGGCGCGGAGCTGCGATTGGCGGGAGCGGTCCTCACCGCCCGCGAGCCCATCCCCGCGGGGCACAAAATCGCCCTCCGCGAGATGCCCCGCGGCGAGGCGGTCCGGCGCTATGGCGAGGTGATTGGGCGGGCCACGCAAGCCATCGCGGCCGGATGTCACGTTCACACCCACAACGTCGGCTTCGAGGACCTGCGCCTGGCTTTCGAGTTTCCGGAAGCGGAGGCGCCGCGGCCGCAGCCTCCGCCGGACGCGCCGGTCTTTCTGGGGTACGTGCGTGAAGACGGGCGCGTGGGCACGCGCAACTACATCGCGGTAGTGGCCGCCAGCAACTGCGCGGCGCACGCCGTGGAGGCCGTGGCGCGGAGCTTCGAATCCGCCGCGCTGCCGGAGAACGTGGATGGCGTGGTGGCCTTCCCGCATGGCGATGGCTGCGGTCACGGAGCGGGTCCGGATATCGACCAACTCCGCCGGACTCTGGGCGGCGTGCTGGCGCACCCCAACGTCTCGGCGGCGGTCATTGTGGGTCTGGGCTGCGAAGACAACCAGATTGAGCATTTTTTCAAGTCTGCCATCGTAAACGACAGATTGACTGGGCTTACGCTTCAATCTAGCGGTGGCACATCGGGCGCCGTCGAAGCCGCGCGCGCCCAGATCGCCCGTTTCGTCGAACGCGCCGCCCAGGAGCGCCGCACCACGGCTCCGGCGGGAAAAATCGTGCTGGGCCTGAACTGCGGCGGCTCGGATTCCTTCTCGGGGATCACCGCCAACCCGGCTCTGGGCCGGTGCGCGGATCTGCTGGCCGCCGCGGGAGGCTCCGCCGTGCTGGCCGAAACGCCCGAGATCTTCGGCGCGGAGCACCTGTTGGTGAAGCGGTCAAGAAGCAGGGCGGTCGCTGAGAGTTTATTGCGTTATATCGGAGAATACAAACAATACCTGAATCGATTCGGCAGCACTTTTGACGACAATCCTTCCCCCGGCAACAAGGCTGGGGGGATCACCAACATCATCGAGAAGTCCCTGGGCGCCGTGGCCAAAGGCGGGACGTCCCCTTTGATGGATGTGGTGGATTATGCCGAGCCGGTGACCACACCCGGCTTGGTTTTTATGAATACCCCCGGGTACGATCCGGTCTCCCTGGCGGGCCTCGCGGCGGGCGGCTGCAACCTGATTGCCTTCACCACTGGCCGCGGCAGCGCCATCGGGTTCCCCACCATCCCGGTGTTCAAGATCGCGACCAACAGCGACACTTTTCGCCGCATGAGGGAGAACATGGATTTCGATGCCGGCGCCATCGCCTCGGGCGAACAAAGCATAGAGGATGCCGGCCGCGCGATTTTCCACGCCCTGCTGGAAGTGGCCTCGGGACGGCGAACCTGCGCCGAGCGCCTGGGTCACAGAGAGTTTGTGCCTTGGCGCATTGGGCCGGTGGTGTAGCGCAAACCGTGGCCGGAGCCACGCGTCCCGAAGAGTCGGGACGCCGCGCGCCGCGGCGTGCGCTACGTCGGCGCGCGATTCCCACAGTTCGGCCTTGCAGCGGGCATTGTGCGCCGCGCGCCCGGCGCATACAATGAGTGTTCACGAGTCCGAGATCTTTGAAGGAGCCTCTATGTCCGCGCATCGAGTTTTTGCGGTTCTTTTCGCATCCGTTTTAATTGCTCTGGCCCTGCTGATTCCCGCCACCGCCCAAAACCCGGCCAAGAAGCCCGCCGCCGAGCCCTATACCTGGAAGAGCGTCCAGATTGTGGGCGGCGGTTTTGTGGACGGCATCGTTTTCCACCCCACCGCCAAGGGCGTCCGCTACGCCCGAACCGATATGGGCAGCGCCTACCGCTGGAACGACAAGACCAAGCGCTGGGAAGGCATCCTCGACTGGGTGCCCTACGAGGATCTCAACCTGATGGGCGTGGAGAGCATTGCGGTGGATCCCTCCGACCCGAACAAGGTGTACCTGGCCTGCGGCACGTACACCAGCGCGTCCGATAACGCCATCCTGCGCTCCAACGACCGCGCCAAGACCTTCCAGCGGACCAACGTGCCTTTCCGGTTCGGCGGCAACGAAGACGGCCGCGGCAACGGCGAGCGCATGACCGCGGATCCGAACAATGGCCAAGTCCTGTACATCGGCACGCGTCAGGCCGGACTGTGGAAGAGCACGGATGGCGCGGTCACGTGGAGCAAGGTGGATAGCTTTCCGGATGTGACCGAAGCGCCGCCGGCCGGTGGACCGCCGGCTGGGGGCCGTGCCGCCGGCGCGCCCGCGGGGGCTGCTGGTCGAGGCGCTCAGACCGCCCAGGCAGCCAGGGGCGGCGGTGGGGGTGGTCGCGGTTCCCGCGGCGACGGAGTCGTCGTCACCCTGGTAGACCCGCGCAGCGGTTCGAAAGGCAAGACCAGCTCCACCGTTTACGCCGCCGTCTCCCTGATGGGCCGGGACAACCTGTTCCGCAGCACCGATTCCGGCAAGACCTGGCAGCCCGTGCCCGGACAGCCTACCCAGTACCGGCCCACCCACATGGTGATGGCTTCGGATGGAACGCTTTACCTTTCCTATGGCACGGGGCCCGGACCGAGCGCCATGACCGCCGGTGGCGTGTGGAAGCTCGATACGAACTCCGGCGCATGGACCGAGATCACCCCGGTGAAGCCCGATGCCAACAACACAGCGTTCGGATGGGCCGCGGTTTCGGTGGATGCGCACAATCCCAAGGTGGTGATCGCCAGCACCTTCGGCCGCGTGAGGAGCGCCGGCGGCGAGGACGAGATATACCGCACCATCGATGGCGGCAAGACCTGGAAAGCGGTATTCGAAAACGCCGGCCCGTTCGATGTCAAGCTGGCGCCCTTCGCCAACGGTTCCCCTTCGAAACCAGTGATGTCGGATCGCTTCGGGCCGTTCGATTACAAGCTGGCGCCCTACACCGCGACCACGCCCATCCACTGGCTCTTCGATATCGAGATCGACCCGCTGGACCCCAAGCACGCCATGTTCACCACCGGCTACGGCGGCTGGGAGACCTTCAACCTGACCGATATGGACGCCGGCAAGCCCACCAAGTGGAGCATCATGGCCACCGGCATCGAAGAGACCGTGCCGCTTGAAATGGTGAGCCCCACCAAGGGCGCGCACCTGCTCAGCGCGGTGGGCGATTACGGCAACTTCGTGCACTGGGACCTCGACAAGCCGGCGCCGGAAGGGGCTTCCAGCCCGCCGGTCTTCAACAACTCCAGCGGAATCGCCGCCGGTGATATCAACCCCGACGTGGTCGTGCGCGTGGGCGTATGCTCGCACCACCACACGCCGGGGTTCAACATCAGCTACTCGCTCAATGGCGGCAAGACCTGGCAGCCGCCGGCTACCCAACCTGCTACGCAGGCGGCGGCCGGGCCTGGCGGCGGCGCCGGCCGGGGGCCGAGTTCGGGGAGCATCTCGGTTTCCACCGATGGCGCCACCTGGGTCTGGACTCCCGGGGGCAGCCCCTCGTTTTTCACCACCGACAAAGGCGCCACCTGGACGCCATCGAAGGGCGTGCCCAATAACACGCGCATCGTCGCCGACCGGGTGAACCCCAAGAAGTTCTACGGCATGTCGCTGTTTGAAGGCAAGCTCTTCATCAGCACCGACGGCGCTGCCAACTTCGTCGAACAGGCGTTCACCCTGCCCGACGGCCTGCCCCAACGTGGTCGCGGGGGCCGCGGCGATAACCGCGGCGGCCAGGACCGCCTCTATACCACTCCCGGCAGAGAAGGAGACCTCTGGCTGGCCGCTTTCAACGGCCTCTACCACTCCGCCGACACGGGCAAGACCTTCACCCGCATGGGCGGGGTCAGCGAACTGCACGGCTTCGGCTTCGGCAAGGCCGCGCCCGGCGCCAAAGACCCGGCGTTATACATGATCGGGATCGTAAACGGCCAGCGCGGCATCTTCCGCTCCGATGACTATGCGGGCGCCTGGACGCGCATCAACGACGACCAGCACCAGTGGGGCCTGGTGCTGCAAATCACCGGCGACCCCAAACTCTACGGGCGGGTCTACGTAGGCTGCCACGGCCGCGGCATCTTCTACGGCGATCCGGTGAAGAAGAAGGGGTGAGGCGGCCGGTGGCCGCCACTGCGAAGCCATATACTGTTTGGGTGGGAAGTATGCAGCTCAACCCGAAAGAGGAGGCGCTGGTGGAAGCTTTCCGGCGCCTGCCGCCAACTGCGGCCGATGAGCTTTCGGCTCTCGCACAGAGGCTGGCCGCGGTAAATCCCGGCGCTACCGTCGATTGGTCGGACGCATGGTCCGACGCCGATCTCCGCGACTACACCGAGGCGTCGTTCCGGCGCTTCGATTCCGAGGATCGGGAAGACCCGCAGTGAGCCCCAGCGACTGCGCTGCGGCGCCGCCTGCTCCCGCAGTGAAGGCCAGCGCAAAGCGGGCGACCCGGCTGGTGCCGGGCCGCCCCGATAAGCAGGAAAACTACTCCGCCGAGAACACGCGGTAGCTGGCCGGCTTGAGCTTCAGATCGAACGACGCGCCGCCTCCCGCCTGTCCGCGGCCGCCACCCATGCCACCCATGCCGCCCCTGCCGCCCATACCGCCGGCAGCCGCGGCGCGCGGCGCGATGGTCTCGCCCGTCACCACGTCCACCAGCTTGGTGAACTTCGCGTCCAGCGTGACGCCGGCGTCCACATCGCCGCCGTCGGGGGGCAGGAACGATTCGACGATAAACTTGTTATTGTCGTAAGCGAACAGCCCCACTTGCGCGGGTCCCTGCAAGCGCACGAACATATCGCCGGCCATGAAGTTGCGGATCGAGTTCAGCACGCTGGCCGGCAGGCTGTACAGGTCGCGGAAGGTGTCCGGAATGGTCAGCACGTAAAACGTGCCCTTGGAATAGCTGCTCACCGTCACCAGCGGGTAGCCGGCGCCCCGCGTGGTGGCGCTCAGGCGATCCGAGGTATCGTTGGTGGCAAAGCGGACCTCGGGGATGACGATGTCGAAGTCCAGCGGTTTGGGCGCCGGGCCGCCGAAACCACCGCGGCCGCCCCCAAACTCCCGGACCAGGAATTTGTGGTCGGTAACTTCAAGCTCGGCGATATCCTCGATTCCCTTGCCTTGCATGGCCTTGTAAAAGCCCGAGGTAACCATGACCTTCTTGCCCGCCGTAAGATGCGCCTTGATCTTGCTCACGATGGCGGGGTCGAACTTGGCCGATTCGGTGAGAAACACCATCGGCGCATCGGTGGGAAATGTCGGCGTCATCTCCATGGGGATGCCGATCATGGAAATGTAGTCGTGCAGGAAATCCTCGCCCGAGGAATGATACGGCTTGTAGCTGGCCACGCCGACCGGCTTGCCCATCTTGCCGATGAAGGAGTCCACCTGCTCGAACACCGCTCCGGCGATGGCGGGCACCGGCGTTCCGGCGATGCTCTGCTGCACCTGCCGGTAGTCGAAGAGGGTCATTTCCGGGGCCTTGCCGAACAGCACCGTCCAGACTTCCTCGCCGTACCGCTCCTTGTAACTCGATCCGCCGTTATCCACCCAGCCCCCGCCGTGGTTGCCCGGTTTGATGTTTTCGAAATAGCGGAACACGTTGTAGCCCAGGGACTGCTGAAGCTGCTGGCCGGGGGCCCTGGCGCTGCGCGTTTCCGCTCCGGTGTAAACGTTGTCGAAGATCCTGGGCTCGTCTTCCAGGTTGTAGCCGGTATATTGGTAGTGCTCATACCAGTTGGGGTATTTGATGGTCACCTTGACGCGAGGGTTGACCTTCTTGGCCGGCCCCACCACCAGGTCCCTCGATACCTCGGCCATCAGGTCCAGGCGAGCGCGGGTCCAGCTTTTGTCGCCCTTGTTAGCGATATCGGAATCGGTCTTGCTGCTGGTGAAGAAGAAGTCGTCGACAATGATCTCGTCGAAATTCTTGGCCGCGTACTCGGACATATCCTGAATTCTCTTGCGATGCTCGGGGTTGGTGTAGACGAACGTTTCGAAGTTGTTCCGCTCGTTGACCACGGTGGCGATGCCGGCGGAGGTTTGCACGCCCTTGGCCTTGAAGAAGGCCTTGGCCTTGTCGAGCGTCTCCTGATCCGGGATCACGCCATCGCGGTGGACTTCCAGGTAAATCTTATCCACCTTCAACCCGGTGGTGATGACGGCCCAGGTCTTTTCCAGCCAGGCCGGGTCCTTCATTTGCTGCACTTCGTAGGCCCGCGCGTACACGGCGACTCCGAAGTTCTTGTAGTTCCCGGCGATCATCAATGCCGGCAGCAGCAGAATGAGGGTGAAAATAGCGGCAAATCTCATTAGTGGCTCCTGATGTGAAATACTCTGCGCCGCCCTACAGCGGCAAAATCTCTTCGCGAATCGGGTCGAAATCGATCTTCCGCTTCTGCACGTAGGCGATGTTGCCCAGATGCGAAGCCTGCGCGGAGCGGTGCCCGATCAGCACGTCGCCGTTCGGCAGTTTGCGGCTCTTCACGCACTCGAGGAAGTTGGAGATGTGTTGGAAATCCAGGTTGCCGGTGGCCTGGACCGTGACCGGCTGGGCGCCGCGTCCCACCGGGGTCCAGGTGAAGTGGTTGCGGTCGATGTCCAGCCGCCCGGTGGTTCCGCAGAACTGCTGCGCATCCCCGGTGGCGCCCGGAGCCAGGGTGGCCTCGAAGGTGGCCGTCATCTCGCCCGGGTATTCGAGAAGAACATTGATGGTGTCCGGCGCGGTCCGCCCATCCTTATAGTTGTACACGCCGCCCGCGGCCACCGCCGATTTGGGGATGTCCTGCCCGGTGAACATGTGCACCACGTCGATCCAGTGGGTGAACAGATCGGTCACCTGCCCGCCGCCGAAATCCAGATACGCCCGCCAGTTATAGTATTGCTGCGGGTCCCAGTCGCGCCATTTCAGCCGGCCCAGGTAGTGCGCCCAGTCGAGGTTGGCGGGCTTCTGTTGGAGAGAAGCCGGCGCTTTGCGCAAGTGGTAGCTGTTGCCGTGCCACCAGGTCCGCGCCAGGGTGACCTTGCCGATTTTCCCGGTATCGAAATACTCCGCCTTGGCTTGCAGGTAGTGGCTGCCGGAGCGCTGCTGCATACCCACCTGGCAGATGCGGTTGTTGATCCGCGCCGCCTTCACCACCAGCGGGCCTTCCTCCGGCGTGAGCGAGAGCGGCTTCTCGCAATACACGTCCTTACCGGCGTTGAGGGCGTCGATGGCGATGGGCACGTGCCAGTGGTCCGGCACGGCGATCAACACGATATCGATATCTTTGTTGGCCAGGAGCTCGCGATGATCCGCGTAGGTTTTGGCCTGCGGCGCGCGGTTCTTGGCGCGGTCGATCTTGTCGCCCCAGATATCGCACAGCGCCCCCACCTCCACATTCGGGTCGCGCAGGAAGTTGCCCATGTCGCCCGAACCGCGATCGCCGAGGCCGATCACGCCCAGTCGCAGCTTCTCATTGGCGCCCATGACGCGGGAGTATGAGAGCGCGGTCGCCACCGAGGCGCCTGTCAGAAAGGTCCGGCGGTTCACTTGGTTCTCCATATAGGCCTGATTATAGTTCCGTGCGCGGTCGTTTCGCTAATGGCCCCCCGGAAGCAGGTGGGGCGGGCGCTTCCGCCTGCCAAGCTAAGCTCGGGCCCTGCTGCCAGAAGCCCAACTCCCATGCTACAATCTGGATATATTACTGGATATACGGAGGAGTTCGCCGTGAGCACCATGCCGCAGAAACGAGCGTTGAGCCGCTATCGGAAGCGCCTCATCGAGCGCGGCATGGCCCGTTTCGAGGTTCTTGGGCTCGACGCCGATCGCGAGTTGATCCGGTCGTTAGCCAAGCGCCTCGCCGGCGATGCCCCCGATTCGGCGCGCATTCGCGCCACGGTACGCCGTACCATTTCGGGGGAACAGCCGAAAAAGGGGGGCATTCTCAATGCATTACGCCGGTCGCCAATGGTGGGCGCGGATCTGGATCTAAGCCGCCCACGAGCGCCGGGCCGCAGGGTTGACCTGTGAGCCGGAGCCTCCTCGACACCAACATCATCAGCAATGCCACCAAACCCGCGCCATCCCAAGCGCTGGTCGCGTGGATGGCCGAGCAAGCCGACGAGGAGTTGTTCATCTCTTCGCTGACGGTCGCTGAGATCCGCCGCGGAATATTGGAGAAGCCCGCCGGAAAAAAGCGCAGGGAGTTGGAGCGTTGGTTCTCCGGCCCCGAAGGCCCGCCAGCGCTATTCGCCGGCCGAGTGCTCCCCTTCGACGAAAAGGCTGCCATGGTCTGGGCGCGGCTGATGGCCGACGGCACGGCGAAAGGGCGTCCCCGGAGTCCCCTCGACATGATCATCGCCGCAGTCGCCGAAGCGAACGACTGCGTGATTGTCACCGAAAACGAAAGAGACTTCGCGGGGTTGAAGGTAGTCAATCCTCTGCGGGGGGAGTGATGAGGGGCTTGGGGGAAGGCCAGAAGGGTGCTTCCCGGTCCTAATCCGGCGTAATGCGGTGCAATGGTGCAATGGGGGACCAATTTCCGTTTGCGGCTCCGGGCTGCGAGGAAACTGTGTAATTGGTTACTTCCCCCCCTCGCCCCCCTCGCCTGGGCATTGCCGCTACAATGTTCTGTTCGCGATGCAGACGAACGTGGAGCGGGAGCAAATCGAACGCCGAGTGTTTGAGGAGTTTGTTTGCCACGCGAACATTCAGGCGCTTGCCATTGAGAACCGCCTCCCTCCAGAGCCGGACATTCACTGCCTTCTGTCAGACGGCGGCGCGTACTTCGAACTGATGCGGATCGCGGACGAGGATGCCGAAGCCACTCTGGCGACGGGTCCGTCTTCCGGTTTCATCTGCCCCGACCTCTGGGCAGCGGTTCCGAGGAAGGTCGGGAAGAAGATCGCAAAAGCCGCAGCCGGATAGTACGCTATTAGCGGAGATCCACTTCACCTGCTGCTCTATTACGACACGGACAGCACCCGCGATCCGGTTGAAGAAATCGTTCGTCGCATCGCCAGTCTGGATGCTGAGCTGGCCCAGACTCGATTCTCGCGCATTTGGATTTTTGAGCGATCATACGGCATTATCGGCGTCATCAACACGCGGCCCCTCCGTGTTTTCAAGGACGCCGGCTACCCGCAACGTGAACTCAGGGTATGGGCGCTTACTTCAGCCAGAAGAACTCCAAGGCTGGGGGCCAAGGGACAGTAACCAATTACCCAGTTTCCGGGCAATCCGGAGCCATGGCCGCAAATGGGGCGTTCGTCAGCCCAAGCGCGAGCGTCGGCGTTTGGAGGCGCTTGCCATTTGAGCGGCCTCGGCCAACACGCGGAGAGCGCGGTTGACCGCTTCGCTGTCGGGAAACAGGTTGGCGAGGTCCGGCTCAATCAGCGCCAGGTTCGTCCCAGCCGTCGCGCGGGCATAGTATTTGCCTCGAACGCCGCCCTTCAATTTCGAAAGGTCATATTCCTTTCGCATGTCATCACCGCGTTTAGCCGCCGATTCCTTGTTCATGCTGTCTTCGCTCGGCCCGTGTTGCCGGGCGCGCACTGATGATCCGAATCCGTTCCCCGCGCTGACAGTGGCAAACGAAGACCGAGTCCTTCTTCATTGTATAGCCCAGGGTGACCTCGCGGCGCTCGTCCAACGAATGGTCGGGGTCTGGGAACGTGATCGCAAGCGGGTCAAGGAACACGGATGACGCATCCTCGAAGGACACGCCGTGCTTCCTGGAATTCGCCGCTGCTTTTCGATCGTCCCACTCAAACGTCACGCCACCCAAGTGTAACCCACCGCGCCCGGGCAGGCTCAGCTAGCGCGCTGGGTCCATGACCGTGCAGACTTTTCCGCGAAGCTTCGGGCCGGGCGCCGGCGCGGGGAACGCCGGCCGGAAGGCCGGCGGCAAGCCCGAAGGCTTGGCCCCACAATAAGACCCCACAATGACCCCACAATGACCCCACAATGAGCCCGACCCCCCATGCGCAGTCTGTTACGATATGCGGCATCGAGCGGTTCCGCCGTTCGTGGGCGCTCGATAATCCTCTATTGACCAGACCCTTATGAAGCGCTACTCATTTGCCCTTCTCGCTTACTTCGCTTTCTTCGCCGCTACCCTGCCGGCCCTCGATAACGGCCTGGCGCGAACGCCGCCCATGGGATGGAACAGTTGGAATAAGTTCGCCTGCAATGTGACCGAAGACGCGGTGCGCAGCGTGGCCGACGCCATGGTCAAGAGCGGCATGAAAGACGCCGGCTACCAGTACGTGGTCATCGACGATTGCTGGCAGATCGCGCGCGACGCGGAGGGCAATATTCAGGCCGATCCGCAGCGTTTCCCCAGCGGCATCAAGGCGCTGGCCGATTACGTGCACTCGCTGGGGATGAAGTTCGGGATCTACTCGGACGCCGGACGAAAGACCTGCGGCGGCCGCCCGGGCAGCCGCGGATATGAGTTCCAGGATGCGCGCACCTATGCCAAATGGGGCGTCGATTACCTGAAATACGATTGGTGCAGCACCGACGGGCAGACCACCAAGGAGTCCTATACCCTGATGCACGACGCCCTCGAACTGGCGGGCCGTCCCATCGTGTTCAGCCTGTGCGAGTGGGGCAATTCCCAACCCTGGACGTGGGCCGCCAACGTGGGCCATTTGTGGCGCACCACCACCGACATCAAAGATATCTGGGAAGGCAAGATGCGCGGGAATGGGGCCGGCGCGGTGACCATCGCGGACATGCAGGTGGATCTCGCCGATTACGCCGGGCCCGGCCACTGGAACGATCCCGACATGCTGGAGGTGGGCAACGGCGGCATGAGCGACGCCGAATATCGCTCCCACTTCAGCCTGTGGTGCATCATGGCCGCGCCGTTGATCGCGGGCAACGACATCGCCGCCATGAAGCCCGAGACGCACGATATTCTCACCAATAAGGAAGTAATCGCGGTGGATCAGGACGCGCTCGGCAAACAGGGTAAGCGCATCCGCCACGAGAACGACCAGGACGTGTTCGTGAAGCCGCTCGAAGGCGGCGGTCTGGCCGTGCTCCTGCTCAACCGCGGGGCGGCCACGCAGACTATTTCCGTGACCTGGGAGCAGCTTGGCCTGGCCGGCGATGCGGCCCTCAACGGCCGCGACCTGTGGGAACACCAGGACCTCGGCACGCTGGCCGCACAGTTTTCGGCGCCGGTTGCGTCGCACGGCGTCGTGATGATCACTTTGAAACCATAGGGCGGCGCCCCGCTTTGTGGGGCAGGCGCTTCCGCCTGCCAACAGCGGCCCGCGAACCCTTCCGGAGGCACATGAAACTCAGACATCTCGCGCCTTGCGCCGTGGCGCTGCTCGGCGCGGCGCTGGCGGCCGCCCAACCCGCCAGCCCATCCATTCCCCATCTGGAGAAACGCGGCGGCGTCACGCAGTTGATCGTGGACGGCCGTCCGTTTCTGATGCTAGGCGGAGAGCTGACCAACTCCGCTTCCTCGAATCTCGATTACCTTGCGCCCTACTGGCCCAAACTGGCGGCCGCCAACATCAATACCGTCCTGGCCGCGGTGAGTTGGGAGCTGATTGAGCCGGAGCCGGACCAGTTCGATTTTGCGCTGGTCGATGGCATGATCCGCGAGGCCCGCAAGCACAACCAACGCCTGGTCTTCCTATGGTTCGGAAGCTGGAAGAACGGCATGTCCAGCTACCCGCCGCTGTGGGTCAAACGGGACCCCAAGAAGTATCCCCTGTTCCTGGCGGAAAACGGCGTCAATATCGCCTATATGTCGGTGTTCTATGAGGCCAACTGGAAGGCCGACGCCCACGCCTACGCCGCTCTGATGCGCCATATCCGCGAGGTGGATGGCGAAGCGCACACGGTGGTCATGATGCAGGTGGAGAACGAGGTGGGCTGCCCCGGCGGGACGCACGACTGGGTTCCCCCGGCCAAGGCCGCATTCGCCGGCCCGGTTCCCAAGCAGCTCCTCGATTACATGGCCAAGAACAAGGATGCCTTAGTCCCCGAGTTCCGCAAGTATTGGGAAGCGGCGGGCGCCAAGACCTCCGGAACGTGGGAGGAGGTATTCGGCAAGGATCCCATGACCAATGAGATCTTCATGGCCTGGCACTATGCCCTGTACCTGGATAAGGTGGCCAAGGCCGGGAAGGCCGAGTACCCGATCCCGATGTACATCAACGTCGACCTGGGCGAAAAGATCGGCGGATATTCGGCCGGCGGGGCGCTGCCCATCGTGCTCAACGTGTGGCAGCAGGGCGCGCCGGGCATCGATATCATCGGCCCCGATATCTATCTGCCGAATTTCGCCGACTGGTGCGGCTGGTATCACCGCTCCGGCAATCCATTGTGGATTCCCGAAACCAGCAGCAACGGCGCCAACGCTTTCTTCGCCATCGGCAAACACGCGGCCATGGGCATTTCGCCCTTTGGCATCGAGCGTGGCGCCGACGCCGGGACGCCCTACGCCAAGGCCTACGATGCCTTGGCCCAGGCGGCCCCGCTGATTCTGGAGGCGCAGGCCAAGGGGACCATCGATGTGGCTGTGCTGAACGACGCCACCCCCGCGCAATCGCTGAAAATGGGGGCCTATTCGCTGGACTTCAAGGTGGGCGGAGGACGTCGCGGGGCCGCGCCTCCGGCCGCGCCTCCGGCCGCGCCCGCGGCTGGCGGCCGCGGTGGCGCCCCCCAGACTTACGCCATGGCCATTCAGACCGGACCCGACGATTTCGTGATCATCGGCAACGGCGTGCAACTTGGGTTCTCGGTCACCGCTCCGGGACCCTCCACGGCCGCCATTGGCGCGCTTGAGGAAGGCGTCTACGTCAACGGCGTCTGGACGCCCGGCCGCCGCCTGAACGGCGACGACATCATGATGAACTACGATGCCCCCAACAAGGCCATCAAGAATGATTCTGGCGAGGGTTACCGCTTCCCCGCCGACGGTCCGAAGATCGTACATCTGAGACTCTTCCGCTACTGACGCATGAGAGTGGGGTCAGGCTTTAAACCTGCCGCCGGGCTTTTGCCCGGCGTCTCCCGGCGGTCCGAAGAACGCCGGCTGAAAAGCCGGTGGCAGGATGAAATCCCGACCCCACATCGGCGGCGCCTGAAGAGTGCGTGGATCGCAGATCTATGTTGTCTTTGAGCTTTTTCGGAGGAAATCCCGACGCAGCCCCGGGACAGACGTGCAGCCTTGTGGGGCAGGCGCTTTCGCCTGCCAATACTGGCCGCCATGCTACCCTCGAATTGAGTGTTTCAACGGGTCATCTGGATTGTCCTGGACAGCGTGGGAATTGGCGCCATGCCGGACGCCGCGGAGTATCTGGACCCTCCGGGCGCCGACACGCTGGGTAACATCGCGCGCCTGCGCGGGCTCGCGTTGCCGAACCTGGCGCGCCTGGGTCTGGGCAACATCAAGCCGCTGGCCGGTATTCCGCCCGCCGCACGGCCCGAAGGATGTTACGGCCGCTGCGCGCTGGCATCGCCGGGCAAGGATACCACCACGGGACATTGGGAAATGGCCGGCATTCTTCTCGACCGGCCTTTCCCGCTCTACCCGCATGGTTTCCCGCCCGATGTCATGGAGGCGTTCGAGCGGCGCATCGGACGGCGCACGCTGGGCAACAAGGCCGCATCGGGAACGGAGATTATCGAAGAGCTGGGTCCGGAAAACATGCGCACCGGCTGGCCCATCGTATATACGTCGGCCGACAGCGTGTTTCAGATCGCGGCGCACGAAGAGGTCATCCCGATTGCGGAGTTGTACCGCATCTGCGAAATCGCACGCGCCATCCTCGACGGGCCGCACCAGGTTGGCCGGGTGATCGCCAGGCCCTTTGTGGGGCGGCCGGGCGCATTCACGCGCACCGCCAACCGCCACGATTTCGCCATCGCGCCGCCGCCCGGCATGTTGCTCGACCGGCTGGCGGCGCGCGGCGTCTTGGTGCAAGGGGTGGGCAAGATCTTCGACGTGTTTCTGGGGCGCGGCGTGGCCGGCTCCATCAAGACCAGGAACAACGACGACGGCATGGCCAAGACATTGGAGGCCATGGCGGCCGTCCCCGCCGGGCTGATTTTCGTGAACCTGGTGGATTTCGACCAGCAATACGGGCACCGCAACGACGCGGAGGGTTACGGCGCCGCGCTCGAACGGTTCGACGCCTGGCTGCCAAGTTTCGAGGCTGCGATGGCCGCCGGAGACCTGGCGATTCTCACCGCCGATCACGGCTGCGACCCTACGGTTCCGGGCACCGATCATACGCGCGAGTATGCGCCGCTCCTGGTCTTCGGGCCCCACGCCCGCCGTGGCGTGGATCTGGGGCTGCGCGCCTCGCTCTCCGATATAGGCCGGACGGTGGCCGCCAATTTCGGCGCGTCCATCGATCGTGGCGTAAGCTTTTTAAAGGAAATCCTATGAGAAAACCTGTCATGTCGGGCAATTGGAAGATGTACAAGACGCCCGCGGAAACCACTGCATTCTTCGAGAAGTTTCGGCCTCTGGTCGAAAAATCCGAACATTGCGAGATCGTGATTTGTCCCCCTTTCACGAACCTCGCCGCGGCCGTCGAAGCCGCCAAGGGCACGCGCATTTCGGTGGGCTCGCAGAACGTGGCCTGGGCCAAGGACGGCGCCTTCACGGGCGAAATATCGGGACCCATGCTGAAGGCGGTGGGCGTGGCGCACGCCATCGTGGGCCACAGCGAGCGGCGCCAGTATTTCGGCGAAACCGATGAAACCGTCCTGAAACGCACGCAGGCGGCCCTGGAGTTCGGTCTGACTCCCATCGTGTGCGTGGGCGAGCGCCTGGAACAACGCGAGAGCGGCGCTACCGAAGCCGTACTGGTGAGCCAATTCGGGAAGGGCATCGCGGGGCTGACCGCCGAGCAGTTCGCCAGGATTGTGATCGCTTACGAACCGGTGTGGGCCATCGGAACGGGCAAGACCGCGACCCCGGAGATGGCCGCCGACGCGCATCGCGCGATCCGCGCGCAGGTGCGGGCCGCCTTCGGCCGCGCGGCCGGCGATGCCATCCGCATTCTCTACGGCGGCAGCGTCAAACCCGATAATGTGAAGTCGCTGATGGCGCAAACCGAGATCGATGGCGTGCTGGTGGGCGGCGCGAGCCTGGACCCGGCGGGCTTCGCATCCATCGTGAATTTCTGATTGCTATGTGGGACAGGCGGCTCGGTTCGCCAATCGGGGAGACGGCCGGGTAATGTGGGACAGGCGCTTCCGCCTGTCAACCCTAGCGAAGCTCAGGCATCGCTTGGGATTGGCAGGCGAAAGCGCCTGCCCCACAATTCGTTACCTGGCTATCTTCGGCTTGATCACCGCTACGCCGATGGCTTTCATGGTTTCCACTAAGCGCCCGAACATGGCTTCGTCCGCATAAGTTCCCACTATGGCCCCGCCGGACCCCGCGAAGTTAGCCGTGGCCCCGGCGCGCCGGGCGGTGTGGATCATCTCGAGGTTGCCTTGTCCGATGCGATAGATGCGCGCGCGCATATCGAAATTGGCGTCGATCAATTCGCCGAGCAAGCCATAATCGCGCTCCAGCAGGCAGGTCCTTCCGCGCTCGGCGTAAGCGGCCCAGGTTCGCATGGCTTCCACCACCTCGGGCTCGCCGCGGTTCCAACGCTCCCGGATACGGTTGTGGAATACCTCCGTGCCTTCGCTCAACGAAGTCCTGTAAGCCACGTAAACGGCGGGCAACAGGCCGGGATCCAGCCGCTCGTATTCGCCGTAACCGCGCGACTCCATCAGGTCGCGCGAAAAGTCCATATAGACTAACCCTTGATAGGCCTGCGCCACGCGGTCTTGCAGGCCGGCCGGCACGTCCAATTCCCGCGTCTCGGTTTCGAGGACCAGGTTGGCCTGAATCGGCAGCGGGATTTCCAACCCGAAGTACTGGCACAGGGCGCGCAGCGCGGCCGTTACGATGGCGCTCGATCCTCCCAGGCCCAGCCGCTGCGGAATATTCGATTCGTACTCCAGCGTGAAGTTCCGCTCCTCGAGCTCGATTCCCCGCGCCTGGCAGTAATCCATCAACCGCACGATCAATGCCTGAATGATGCGAATCCCGCCATAATAGCCGCGCCACCGGGTGGTTTGATACAGGTCTTGGAGGTTCTCGAACAGGGGCAGGTCCGCCTTGGATGGCTTTATCTCCAGGCGGCCGCTCGGATAGAGCAGAACGCGGGCGCGAAAGTTCGACAGCGCGAACGAAATCGTCTTCCCGAAGTAACCGTCGCTCGGATTCCCCAACAGGCCGGCGCGCGCGTATCCGTAAGTCTCGATCATCTTTGCTTTCGTTCCTCCGAGTCGATCAAGATGGTTACCGGGCCGTCGTTCGACAGAGTCACCCGCATGTGGGCCTGAAAGACTCCGGTTTCCACGGGAACCTTGCCCTCCGCGGCGGATTTCACGAAGTAATTGTAGAGGGCCAGCGCCTGTTCCGGCGGCGCGGCCCTGTCGAAGCTGGGCCGCTTGCCCCGCCGGCAGTCTCCGTACAGCGTGAACTGGGAGACAATCAGCAGGCTTCCCCCTGCCTCGCTCACATTTCGGTTCATCTTTCCGGCGTCATCGGGAAATATACGCAGGCCGAGCAGTTTCTCCAGCAGGTAATCGGCGTCGGCTGTCGCGTCGGTCCTGGCGATGCCCAGAAACACCAGCAACCCCTTACCCACGGCGGCCACGGTGTCTTCGGCTACTGTTACCCGGGCCTCTCTTACACGCTGGACTAGGATTCGCATCTTTCACGGGACTCCACGCGCCGCTCCGGCATTATCTTGACGCAGGACCTAAGCCCCTATGTTATAGTATGCATGGTGAACTTATGGCGAGAGGCAAGAAATTGGAAGATCTGACGACGTTACGGATGGCCTTGGTGGGTTACCAGGTCGAAAAACAAAAGATCGAGGCGAGAATCGCCGAGATTCAGGCCCAACTGGCGGGCAAGGTTGTTGCATCGCCCGCAGCCGCGGCCGAGAAGACCGCCGCTCCGAAGCGCGTATTAAGCGCCGCCGCCCGCAAGCGCATCGCCCAGGCGCAGAAAAAACGCTGGGCCGAGCACCGCAGGCGCATGGCGGCCGCGGCCAAGGCATAAGGGCGCCCGCCCATTCAGTGATCCCAGCGCGCCGTCCCGCTTTGGGGACTGTTATGTAACAACCAGTACTGCTGTTCCCTGACGGTCGCCGGGCTCTTACGAGCCGCGACCGTGAGGGAGCGGTTCGGTAGCGGCCGGTCGAAGTGGACATGTTGTTTCGTGTCAGACCCTCGGGATCCGACAAAGGGCTCGGGAGCGCGGCCGGCGCGCAGAGGTGGACGTTCGCTCTACCCTGAAGGAGCCAAGCGGGACACATGCCGGGAGGTCCTGTCACGTCGGGGCCAGGCGAATTCCCAGGCAAAGCGTCGCGCAACTTCCGCGATCGGGTTTTCCGTCTCTCGCAGGTAGCACGACTCTCACATTCGTGCCACTCGGCTGCTGTTACTATCTTGGGATGGGTCAACTCAGCCGCATCGGCGTGGCGATCGACTCGGAGCTGCTCGAGAAATTCGACAGCATGATCGCCCAGCGAGGCTACACGAACCGTTCCGAGGCGTTCCGCGACATCATTCGCGACGAACTGGTGGAAAAGGCCTGGCAATCGCCGGAGAGTCCCGTGGTGGGAACCGTCACCCTGGTCTACAATCACCATGTCCGCTTGCTCAACGAGAAACTCACCTCGCTGCAGCACGACTTCCATCACTCGATTCTCTCCACTCTGCACGTGCACCTGGATCACGACCATTGCCTGGAGGTTCTGGTGGTGCGGGGCAAGGCCGGCGAAGTGCAAAAAGTGGCCGACACGATCATCAGCACTAAGGGCGTGAAGCACGGCCGCCTCACCATCACGAGTTCGGGAGCGGAGCTGAAATGATTGTGGGGACGGGGGTGGATCTGGCCGAAGTGCCGCGCATCCGCGCATCCATCGAGCGGTTTGGGGCCAAGTTCATCGACCGCATCTACACCGCCGCCGAAATCGCCTACGTGGAGCGCAAGGCCAACAAGTACGAGCGCTACGCCGCGCGTTTCGCCGCCAAGGAAGCCGGCATGAAGGCCATCGGCACGGGCTGGCGGCACGGCGTCGCGTGGCGCGATTTCGAAGTGACCAACCTGCCCTCCGGCCGGCCGACTCTGCGCCTGCATGGGGTGGCGGCGCGCTTCGCGGAAAAACTCGGCGTGCGCAATGTATCGCTTTCGCTGACGCACACGCGGGAACTGGGCATGGCGCACGTGATACTGGAAGACTGAGGGGGCGCCGAATGAAAGTAGCCTACGACCCCGAAGTGGACGTCCTCAGCGTCCTGCTGAGCGACGCGCCGGCCGCGGAAAGCGATCAGCATAAACCCGGCGTCATCCTGGACTACGACGGCGGCGGCAACATGGTGAGCTTCGAGATTCTCGACGCTTCGAAGCGGATGGCGAATCCCACGTCCGTCGAGTACGCCGTCACGACGCCGCTTCGCCGGCCGGCATAATGGGGAAGTTTGGGGGCGCGTTGGAGTGAACCCCAGAGCTGAGACACGGAGAGTGGGAACAGTTTGGGCCATATCGCGCCGCCGCACGACGCTACGCCCACGATCTGCCCCTGAGTGCGCTACGCCGCTTTCGGGAATTGCGTAGCCTGTCACCGCAAAGCTCCCAAGACTCCGCTCATTACGCTCTGTCATGAAATCGAGAAGTTGCCGTCATCGGAACAACAGACGACGGTATCGCAGATGGCGAGCGAGCTACTCCTCAAAATTCAGGTCAGCGACGGGGTGTCGCCGAGCGACATAAGCTGGCAGAACGATGTTCAGCACTCGTAGTCAGAGGTTTGTTGACCGTCCAGTGATGTGCTTTAGCCTTTCGACCAGGCGGTCGTCGGTTTCTTCGGGTTGGACATCGCCATCAAGGACCATTTTAAAAAGCCTATATTTTGGTATATTCGGCGGCGCTTCGAAGATGGAAATTCTATACAGGGAGCCCTTTTCCTCAAAGTCCCTGTATCGCTGATTCGATTCCAAAATGCTCATAACCGATAGTGTAGGCCAGAAACCTGTAACCTAATTTTCGCATATGCGCGAGGGGATGGCTGTCCCCACTTTTGCCCCGGAAAACGCCGAATCGTGGAAATCCCGCGAACGATGCGACTTGTATAATCAATAAGTTACATGGAATCAATAGGGTGGGTGAGACTATGAAGTTCGGAATCCCCGATAGATCCACCGCGACACGTCAAATACCACAAAGTAGAGAATGACGGCTGGAAGGATAGACAGGCCAAGCGACCACCCCCATTTTCTCGCAAGTAACTCGCGACTCACCCGCTCCTCCGCCGCCCGTTGTTCGGCCTCCGACGGCGGTATCGGAACGAAGTCCGCTGGAAGTGGGGGTGGTAGTGGCTTTACGGAAACGACGTCCCATTCACTGACTTTGATTGCCGGCCACGGCTTGAAGCTGTCCGAGAAAATCGCGAAGAACATAACCGTGACCCACATGATCGAGACAACGATGTAGACGCGCTGAAAACCGCGACGGTAATTCATCGGCGGAAGCATATCACGTCCAGGGTACTACCGGGCAGCCACACTGTCACACTTTCTTTCAGGGATCTGTACGTGTTTTTGTACGGTAGAACCGCGAATCCCGCGACCGGCACGACTCGTGCGACTCCTGTTTTCAGCGGCCAGTAGGAAACCGAATCCCACCCTCACCACCGGCATTCCGGCCTCAGTCGTGATCCTGGTAGATGCTCTCGCGGCTGAAAGCGGATGAGGGCAGGTGCGGGAGGTCTCGGCCCATCTCCGCCAAGGCGTCGAGCGTCGCTTGGAGATCTCGAAGAGTTGCGGGAGGCGCGGCTTTGGTCCGGGCGAGCTCTTCGATTGCGTCTTGCAGATAGGCGTCGAGCGGGATGCCTTTGGCGCGCGCCTGGGCGGCCAAGTTCGCTTCGATGTCCGGCCCGATTTCCAGTCTGACGGTCATGACCGCTTTCATTATCCCAGGCGATTGGACGGGGCTGAGGTGAGCAGTGATGCTTTGCGGCGACGGCGGGCGGCCGCACCCACGGCCTGCCAAGCCCGACGCAATCATGCAGTTGCGTCCCGCCTCACTGTTCCCGTTGTTCTTCGCGCCTCCGCAGGAAGTCGGCCGCCCGCATGATCGGGGCGCCAGCGTAGCTTCCCAGCCGTAGCAGGTCCTTATCGGCGGAGATGATGAAGTCCGACCCGGACTCCAGGGCACATTCGAGGATGCGGTTGTCGGGCTCGTCCTCCTTTATGACGTCCAGAGTTTGCGCCGGCTCGACTAGCCGGGCAAAACCAAGGATCTGCCGCCTGGCATCCTGGAGCCGATAGCCATCCCAGTGGAACTTGTCCCGCAAAACCCGTATCAGCTCATCGATGATCGCCTGGGAAACGGCGATCTCAATGTCGCCGTTGACGGCCATGTGCAGGAGCCGCATGCCGCCGAATTGAAAGGCCGATACGTAAATATTGGTGTCGAGGGTGACCCTAGCGGTCACGGTTCTCACGCCGGGATTCAGCGATCAATCGGGGGACATCGGCCTCAGTGTATCCGAGCCGGAGGGACCGCTCACGCCCATACTTGGCGAGTTCGTCCAGCTTCCGGTGCGCCAGGTATCGCCGCAGGGCATCCGCCGCGATCTCATCGGTGGTTCTCCCATCGGCGCCCGCCGCCTCATTCACCGCACTCAGCAGGTCGTCCGGGATATGCAGGTTGTTTTGGGTCGCCATACCGCCCTACGTCCCAGGGTACCGCAAATGCGCCGGATTGGCTGCCGCAGTGGCCACGTTCGCCGACGCTGCCTGACACAGCACGTGTGACTCCATACTGGACTGCTCCCCAGAATCGGGACGCGGAGCCCCCGCCTTGTGGCACCTGCATGCAACCGGAGAATGCCGGCAAGGATGCCCGGCCCAGAGGGCGCCCCGGCGGTCTGGAAGGCCGCTCTACGGGAATTACCGCCTCCGCGCGTTGCGGGAAAGATACGCCGTCCAGCGCTCCACCTGCCCTGGGGCGTCCATGGCTTCGGCCCAGTGCTTCCGGAACTCTTGCGCCTGGGTCTCCGCGCGATTCTCCAGGAAGCGGCGGCCGCGCGCGCCTTGGGGCAACAGCGTGGCCGTGGCCACGCTGTCGTTCACTTCACCCAGTAACTGCTGCACCCGCCGCAACGCCTCGAGGCGGGCCTCCAGGCCTGGTCCATAGCAGGGGCGGAATAACTCCAGGGTGTAGCGCAGGCGCTTGGTATCCAGGCGCAGGGCGTGCAGTTTGGCGGGCGGGGGATCTTCGGCCAGCAGTTTGCGGGCGCGGGCGAAGTAGTCGGTGGCGAGGAGCGGCAGCTCGCGGCGCGCGTTGGCGGCCGCATCGGCCCGCTCGTCCCATCTCGCGCGATACAGCTTCTTCACGGTTACAACTCCAGCTTGCCGCGCCATTGCCGCGAGAAATCGCCGCTTTGCCAGCGGCGAATCTCCAGCGCCAGGGCTTCCCGCGCCTGGAGGCGCTCCACCGCCAGGCGCTTGACGATGGCCGAGCCGGGCGCGAGACCGGCCTGGCCGAACAACTCCGCCGCGATATCGTAATCTCGCGCCGTCCCGGCCGCATCCATCAACACGCGCAATCGCTTGCGGAGCGTCTTCCACGAACGGCCCGGATAGAAGGCCGAAAAGACCAGCAGGCACCGGCACAGGCGGCGTATGGCCACGCGCAGGTCGTGGATGGAATCGGCATCCGCGGCGGTGGCCCGGTTCACCTGCAACGCCAGGCGCCGCAAGAGGGCCGAGGTTTGCGAACGAACGTGTCGCCGCATATCAGTCATGCAGTTGGAGCACGCGGATGGGGCGGTTGTAGACCTGCCAGAAAGCTTCGCCGGCGCGCTCCGCGCCCCACTCCTCGAGGTCGATGTCCCCGCGCGCCCGCACCTCCACCACCACCTCGGCGTCGCGCACGCGGCACTCCACGGAGCGGACGCGCTGCTCGTGGCCGCGGTCCAGGTTATCCGCCACGCGCAGGATGGGAGTCATGAGCATCAGCATACGCCGCTCCTCGGCCGAAAGCGACTGCCAGGCGTTGTGCTCCTGGCCGGGCAAAGACTTGCGATGGTAGCGGCACAGGCTGGCGATGAGCAGCCTCTCCCGTTCGGTGAAGCCCGCCAGGTCCGAATTCGACACCACATAAAAGGAATGCTTGTGATGGCTGGAACTACTGACGAAATGGCCCACGTCGAGCAGGTAGGCGGCGGCTTCGAGCAGCTTGCCGCAGGCCGGCGGAAGCTGGTGCAGGGGATCTAGCCCCGCGAACAGGGCGCTCGCAATACTGGCGACATGGCGGGCGTGCTCGCGCGAAACGCCGTAGCGCCGGCTCATGCGTTCGATCTCCAGCCGCTGGTCCCGATTGAGCCGGGACAGTTCCGCGCCCACGTTGCGGGCCGCCAGGTCCGCGATGATTCCGTCGCGGACTCCGGCTTGCGAATAATACGCCGCCGGAAGCTGGAATTCCTGGAGGAACTCGAGCAGCACCGCCGCTCCAGGCACGATGATCTCGGCCCGGCGCGGTCCTATGCCGGCCACCTTCCGGCGGGCCGCCAGGTTGGCGCCGGCCAGCCGGGCGTAGAGTTTGCGCACTTCGGCGGTGGGCACGCGCAGCCGGTCGACCTCCTCGCGCCGGGCGCGCGGCACGCGCGCCACCGCGCTGGCGACCGCCGCGGCGGTGGCCGAAGTGGCGATCGCCCGGTCCCATCCACCGGGCCCCAGGCGGCGAACCGCCGGAGCCAGCTTTTCGCGCACATACTCGCGCAATTGGTGCAGCTCGCGTTCCGCCGGAGGGTCGTTCTTGAGGAAGATCTCGTGCAGCCGGACCGCGCCGAGAGGGCGCGAGAACGCCTCCCGCAGGCGCCCGTCCTCGGCCGCCACAATCTCCGCGCTGCCGCCTCCGATATCGATGAGAAGCGTACGCCTGCCGCCCTGCGGCCACCGGCTTTCCACGCCCAGGTGAATCAGGCGCGCTTCTTCGCGCCCGGAAATCACCTCCACCGGCGCGCCCGCCGCCGCCGCCGCGCGCTCGATGAACTCCTTGCGGTTGCGCGTGTCGCGAATGGCGCTGGTGGCCACCGCCCGCACCCCGGCCACCTCCAGCTTGCGATACAGCGACGCCATGCGCGCCAGCACCGCGCAGGTGGATTCGATGGCCCCCTCGGAGACCGCGCCCATCCGGAAGACGCTCTCACCCAGGCGCGTGACTTCGCGGTCCGAGGCCAGAATTCGAGTGGGCTGGCCGGGCGTTACTTCGGCCGCCTCCATGCGGACCGAGTTGCTGCCAATGTCAATTGCGGCGTAGCGCGGCACTATTACAAGCTATCAGCTTTCAAGGGCGGGCTCTCTTCCGGCGCCTTACCTAGGGGTCCGCCAGTACCGGATTGACAAGATTTCTCTTGCATGCGAGTATGAAAACAGCACTGGAAAAGGAGGTGGTCCAGCAACATGGAAAGTAATATACGACCGCGAGAGGTGGCCGACTGCTGAAGTCGCCGCTCTAACGTAGCGATTCCGCCCAGTCTCGGAATCAGGTTCCTGTGGACCGGCTGCCTCTCTTGCGTCAGCTTAGCCTCAGGTAATTCTTAATGGCTGCCAGACCCCCGTGAGCCGCAAAGCTCACGGGGGTTCGCGTTTTTGTTATACTGAAGCTCTCGAAAGGATCCCCGGTATCAAATGAAGGCTGGTATTCACCCCGTCTACAAGGAAGTCAACGTCATCTGCGCTTGCGGCCACAAGTTCACGACCCGGTCCACCCATAAGGGCGATATCCGCGTTGAGATCTGCTCTTCCTGCCATCCGTTCTTTACCGGTCGCCAGAAGCTGATCGATACGGCTGGCCGCGTCGACAAGTTCGAGCGGAAGTACGCAGCCACGCGCGGCGCCAAGAAAGCCCAGCCCGCGGCTTAGGCCGGCTCCCAAGACTTCTTAAGCGGATGTGTGCGCCGTGGGATAAGGCTCCCGCCTTGTCAATGTGGGATATTTGTCAATCCGAGCGAAGCTCGGACCCGCATAGGGTTTCCGATAAACCCGGACACCCCGTCGTGAACCATAGCGCCTGTTAAACCCTATTTCCCGCCGGAAGGGGGCGGTGGAGGTGAATCCGGCGGACGTGGCCGGCGATCGCGGTCCCGCTCGCGGTCCTTCTGCATCTGCCGCTCGCGCTCCTGCCGGAGTTTCTCGTACAGCGGGCGCTGCTCGGGGCGCAGCATCTCTTTGATGCGGTCCACCTGCCTGGTGTGCAGGTCCTCGTTCAACTTGTGGTAGTCGATCCAGTTCTTCCGGACAGCGGCGCCGGTTTCGTCGAGGATTTGCTCGAGTTGCACCACCTGCTGGTCGTCCAACTGCAGCTTGGCCCGCATGTCGTCCACGTAGCGCTTGCGGAAGTCTTCCGGCCCGGGTTGGCGCGGTGCGCTAGCGGTGCGGTTGGGGCTGAGAATGTAGGCGCGGTGGGCCAGCACCCCCACCAGGGCGCCGCTCAGGAACACCAGAAGCAGGGAAACAGCCGCCGAGAACCGTTTAGGCATCCATCACCGGCCGGGGTCGGACAGATCCAAACGCACGGGGCCGATCAGGTCCATCGTCTCCGAAGGGCTGGAATTCTCCAACGCCTCAACGTAGGTTTGCGAGTAAAAAGACTGGTTCGAACCGGGCAGGGACAGATACACGCCCAAGGCTATGGAAAGGGCCACCGCCGCCGTGACGAACGCGTTGGCCAGCCGCCGGAACGAAAAAGTCAAGCTTTGACGAGAGTCGATTCTGGCCCACAGGTTGGGCATGAAATTCGCGCTCGGTTCCGGCGCCGGACACTCACGAAACGCCCGAAACAGCGCATCGAGCCGCTCTTCCTCGCTGCCGCGCATCAGATCCATATTACCTCTCGCCGGCTGCCGCCGGCTCCTTACCTTTTCCCGCCGCCCCAAAGGCCTTCAAAACCCGCTGCCGGGCCCGAAACAACCGGACCTTAAGAGCATTCTCGTTCACCTTGTAAATCTTTTCAAGTTCCTTCAGCGAAAGTCCTTCAACTTCTTTCAACATCAGGAGAATCCGATCCGCCTCGGAGACCGCCCCCAGGAGCGAATCCACGGATTCCCGGATTTTCTTCCCATACTGCTCGTCGCGGTCCTTCTTTTCCCCCGCCGAAGCGTCGGCCAGCATGACCTGCTGTTCCGAAAGATCGGACATCCGGAACTCCATGCGACGCCGCTGCTTGCGCAGATAATCGTAAGCCGCATTGACTGTCAGGCGATACAACCAAGGTTCAAAGACCTCCGCCGTCCGCAACTGGTCGAGTGAAAAATACAGTCGCAGGAAAACTTCCTGTGCGACGTCCTCGACATCCTCCGGGCGGGCTATCAGCCGGGTGATCGTCCCCAGAATCCGTCTCCGGTACGCCAGCACCACCTCGTTGAACGCCGCGCTGTCGCCTTGCTGGGCGCGTTTGATCAGCTCGAAGTCTACTAGCATGCGCCGCCATGCCGGCCGGCGCCTGAAGAACGGGCTTCCGTCTGAAAGGGCGTACCCGCCATCTGACAGGTTACAAAGTCTTGAACGGAATAGCACCCGGCGTTCGGCGCGGAACGCCAGCCCACAATGGCTCTAAAGGGCCATGACAGACTCCCGGGGCCCATCGATTCGGAAATCATCGGCTCGTTACTATTATTGCAGACGCGATCCGAGAACAACTGTTAGCTGAGGAATCCTCGACCACTCTTGGGGCGCGCGCCAAAGGGTTGCCCTTCCGCCGGAAACAGAGCTACAAAGGTCCAGTTTGCTTGATTTCGGGTGGGACATCCCGAACACGCTGGCGTTCCAGGCGCGAACGACGCTTGCGGATACTGCCCTGCCACGTACCCGCTGGTTGCCTTACGGGCCCTAAACATGGGAGAAAGCGGAAAATATAAGGCGGCCGGGAGGCGCGCAATGCACGGACAGATCGCTTCGTTGATGCGGGAGTTGAAAGAAGGCCTGGCGAGGATTTACGGCCTCCGCCTCCGGCAGGTGTACCTCTATGGCTCCTACGCCAGGGAGGAGCAGGTCGAGGGCTCCGACGTGGATGTGCTCATCGTGCTGGACCGCATCGAGCGGTACTTCGCGGAACTGGAGCGGACCGGCGAACTGGCTTCCGAAATCTCGTTGCGTTACGGAGTGAGCGTCAGCTCGGTGTTCGTGCCGGCGGACGACTGGGAAGGGAAGGATAGCGCGTTCCTGGCGAACGTCCGGGAGGAGGCCGTCGCGGCATGAAGGAAGGAACGCGGCAAGACGCGTAGGAAGGTTCGCGGGAGGGCGATCTACCGCTCCCTCACGGTCGCGGCTCGTAACAGAGCGGTGTCCCCTATATCATCCCCAGCAGCGCGTTCACCATCACCGCGGCCATGCCCGCCGGAATGGCCACTTTCCAGCCGATATTCATGAGCTGGTCGTAGCGGTAGCGGGGAAACGTGCCGCGGAACCAGATCATCGTGTAGATCAGGCAGGAGACCTTCAGCAGGAACCAGAACAGGCCGATGACGGCGCTGTTAACCACGGGAATCAGGAACAGCACGCCAGTCAAGACCAGCCCCGCCGCGACCACCACCAAAATATACTGGTTGACCTGGCTTTTCAGGCGTCCCACCAGGGGCAGACACAGGACGCCGGAACCGGCCATCAGAATGACCGGGAAAGCCACGTTGAGCGGGATGGTCAGCCAGGCAACACTGGGGAACGGACGCAGCCACCCGCCCAGGAACAGCGTCACGGCCACCGAGGAAACCACGAAAACGTTGGCATACTCGGCCAGGAAATAGAGGGCGAAGCGAAATCCGCTGTATTCGGTGTGGAAGCCGGCCACCAGCTCGGATTCGGCTTCCGGCAGATCGAACGGTGCCCGGTTGGTTTCGGCCACGGCGGCGATCACATATAGGCCGAACGGCACGAGCATGAAGCCGTAGTTGGCGAAGGCCCCCCATACCCCCCGATCGAGCTGGGACTTCACGATTCCCTGCATGCTCAGCGTGCCCGCCACCATGACGCCCGAGAGCAGGGCGAAGGCCAGCGCCACTTCGTAGCTCACAAGCTGCGCGGCGCTGCGCAGCGAGCCGAGCAGCGCGTAGTGGCTGTTGGAAGACCAGCCGCCCAGGATGATCCCCAGGATCCCGACCGCCGACATCGAGGAAACCACCAGCAGGCCCACGTTGACGTCCGCCACGAAGATCTTCTTCGCGAAGGGCAGTACCGAGAACGCCGTCAGGGCCGTAATAGTGGAGACGCAGGGCGCGAACCAGAACAGGGCTTTGTCGGAATCGGCGGGGATCACGTCTTCCTTGAGCAGCAGCTTCAAAGCGTCGGCGATGGGTTGCAGCAGGCCGTGGGGGCCCACCCGCATCGGTCCCAGGCGGACCTGGAAATCGGCCAGCACCTTGCGTTCCACCAGCGAGAGGTAGCCGGCCACCAGGGGAACCAGTGCGATGAGCGCCAGGGTCAGCAGCACCGGCGCGAATAAGGGATGGGAAATGATCGCGTCCATAGGGTCCTTACCGTAACAGCGAGGCCTGCGCGAACCGCAGGAACGGCTCGGGGTAGATGCCGATGACCAGCGTGAGGATGCCGCTAACACCGACCGCGAAGCGCACCCCGAAGCTCGAAGCCAGAACGGATTTCTCGGTTTCCTCGCGAGCGAACATGCTGCGCACGATCCGGAAGTAGTAGTAGATAGCCACCGCCACATAGAGGGTGGCGATTACCGCCAGGATGTAGTGGCCGGTTTGAATGAGCGACAGGAAAATGTAGTACTTGCCCAGAAATCCGGCGGTCGGCGGGATGCCCGCCAGCGACAGCAGGAAGATCAGCATCAGCAGGGCGTAGCCGGGGCTCTTGTGCATGAGGCCGGCGAAATCGTCGATGTCTTCGCCGATAATGCCGCGGCGGCGCAGGGCCACCACCACCAGGAACGCCCCCAGGGTCATGAAGGCGTAGACCATGATGTAGACCTCAATGCCGTTGATGCCGGTGGCGTTGCCCGCTACCAGGCCCAGCAACATGTAGCCCGCGTGGGAAATGGAGCTGTAGGCCAGCAGGCGCTTGATGTTGGTCTGGTTGATGGCGGCCAGGTTGCCGATGGTCAGGGTGAGGACGGCTACCACGGCCAGGAGCGGCTCCCAGGCGGCGCGAACGGAGGCCAGCGGGCCGAGGAAGATGCGCAGCAAGAAGGCGATCGAGGCGGCCTTCGAAGCCACCGCCAGATAGGCCGTTACCGGCGTGGGCGCGCCCTCGTAAGCGTCTGGCGCCCACATGTGGAAGGGGGCTACCGAGATCTTGAACAGAAGCCCCACGGCCGTGGTCGCCAGCGCCAGAAGAACCACCGGGTCGCCCGCCGGGCGGGCTTCAATCGCCATCCGGATGTCCGCCAGCTTAGTGGAGCCGGCGATGCCGTACAGGATCGAAAAGCCATAGACCAGGAACCCGGAGGAAAAGGCGCCCAGCAGGAGGTATTTCATGGCCGCTTCGTTGGAGCGCTTGTCGGAGCGGAGAAAGCCGACCATCACGTAGAAGCTCAGGGCCATCAGCTCCAGGCCGATGAAGAGGGTGACCAGGTCCGTGCCGGTGGCCAGAAAATACATGCCGCACTGGGCCAAAAGGATGAGCCCGTAATATTCGCCGTGGTGCTCGCCGGCGGTTTCGAGGTACTTGTAGGACACGATGGCCACCAGCAGCGCGGCAACCAGGAAGATGCAGTTGAAAAAGATGCCGAAGGCGTCCACCGTGACGGAGCCGCCGAAGCCGGTCAACTCGGTGTAGCCGGTGGAGGCCAGCCAGGCGTGCTGCTTCCACAGGCCGTGGCCGGTGAAGGCCTCCGCCAGGGCTACGAAGAGGATCAGCCACTTGCGCTGGCGCGGATCCGGGAAAATCATGAAGTCGAAGAGCAGAACCGCGCACCCGAACAGGGCCAGCATCACGGCCGGGATGATGGAGAAGTGATCTGTGGATGTGTAGAACTGGCTGAAGTTCATTGCGCGCCTCCCAGTGGCGCAGACCTCCCGGTCTGCGTGCCCCCCCCCGCCCCCGCCAGCGCCAGGGTTTGTGGGGCAGGCGCTTTCGCCTGCCAACCAACCACTTCAAGGCTCCCAGCCGCCCGAGCCCCCGCAAAATAATCGGGTCTCACCCGCTGCACGATCGCGTTTACCGGCTGCCTCAGAATGTCGAAATACGGCTTGGGATACACGCCGATCCACACCGCCCAGGCGATCAATGGCACGAACACCGCGATTTCGCGCAGGCTCATATCGGGAATTCCGAGGTTCTTTCCGTTGGTGACCTGCCCCAGCATGGTGCGCTGATACAGCCACAGCAGGTACGCCGCGCCCAGAATCACCCCCGTCACCGCGAACGCGGCCCACATCCGGTTGGCTTCAAAAGCCCCTTGCAGGATGGTGAACTCGCCGATGAAGCCGTTCAACAGCGGCAACCCCGCGGAGCTCAGCATGGCGATGGCGAAGATCACCGCGAACCGCGGCATCACGTGCGCCAGGCCGCCGTATTCGGAAATCTCGCGCGTGTGCCGGCGTTCGTAGATCACGCCCACCACCAGGAAGAGCATGCCCGTCGAGATGCCGTGGTTGAGCTGCTGGATCACGCTCCCGGCCAGGCCGTTGGGATTGAGCGCGAAAATCCCCAGCGTGCAGAAGCCCAGGTGGCTCACCGAAGAATAGGCCACCAGCTTCTTCCAATCCTGCTGCATCAGGCTCACCAGCGCGCCGTAGATGATGCCGACGATGGAAAGCACGGCCAGAATCTGCACGATGGTCTTATCCATGGAGGCCCGCGGCAGCAGCGGCAACGAGAAGCGGATGAAGCCGTAGGTCCCCATCTTCAGCAGAACGGCGGCCAGGATCACGGAGCCGCCGGTGGGCGCTTCCACGTGGGCGTCCGGCAGCCAGGTATGGAAAGGAAACATCGGGACTTTGATGGCGAAGCCCAGGAAGAACGCCCAGAAAACCCATTGCTGCACCCCCAGCGGCATTCCAACCCGCATGAGGTCCGAGATCTCGAACGAGGAGAAGCCGAACTGCCGGGAGTGCTCGAAGTAGAGCGTCAGGATGCCCAGCAGCATAAGCACCGAGCCGGCCAAGGTGTACAGGAAAAACTTGATGGCCGCGTAAAGCTTGCGGGGCCCTCCCCATATGCCGATGATGAAGTACATGGGAACCAGCACCAGCTCCCAGAAAATGTAGAACAGGAAGAAATCGAGCGAGAGAAACACGCCGATCATGCCCGTCTGCAGGAGCAGGAACATGGCGTAGTATCCCTTCACGCGGTCGTTGACGGCGTTCCAGGAAGACAGGATGGCCAGGAATCCCATCAGCGTGGTGAGCATCACCAGGAGCAGGCTGATGCCGTCCACCCCCAGGTGGTAGTGGGCGCCGAGCGAAGGAATCCAGTTGAGTTTCTCTTCGAACTGGAAGCCCGGCGCGCCCGTGCGGAAGCGCGTCACCAGGGGGATGGAAACCACAAATCCGGCGAGCGCCGCCAGGTTGGCCCACAGCTTGATGAGGCCCTTGTTGCCGGAGGGAATCAGCAGCAGAACCGCCAGTCCGGCGAGCGGCGTCAGGAGCACAATGCTGAGTAAGTGCTGGTCCATATGGTTACCGCGTCACGAAATATCCCAGGAAGGCCAACACGCCCACCACCACGAAGAAAGCGTAAGTCTGCACCCGCCCGGTTTCGATGATACAGGCCGGGTAGCTGAGCAGCTTGACGAAGAAAGAGCCCGCGCGCACCGCGCCATCCACGATCCAGGTGTCCCACCAGATGGAAACGCGGGAGCTGAAGCGGGTAAGCCAGCCGGCGCCGTTGACGCCGCCATCGACAACGTTGCGGTCGAAAGAGCCCAGCGCCATCCCGCCGCCCTTGCACAGGCCGTTGACGAACAGGAAATCGTATACCTCGTCCACGTACCACTTGTTGTAGAGCAGCGTGTAGAGCGGCTTGGCCGACCGTTCGATGGAATCGGGAATCTCCGGCTTGTAACCGTAAAACCAGCGCGCGATGGAAATTCCAAGAATCGCGACGCCCACCGAGAGGCCCATCAGCAGCCATTCCGTGGAGGCGCCGTACCCGCCCTCTTTCACCGCCGCAGATTGGAATGCCGGCTCCAGCCAGCGCTCGAAGGCGTGGAAGCTCTCGCCCAGGTTCCATAGCTTGGGCGTTCCCAACCAGCCGGCTAACACGCTGCCGGCGGCCAGCAGAGTTAGCGGAACCGTCATCGATGCGGGCGATTCGTGAATGTGCGCCGTCACTTCCGGGGCCACGTGGCTCTTGCCGTAAAACGTCATGTTCATCAGCCGCCACATGTAGAACGCCGTCAAACCGGCGGTGGCGATGCCCACCGACCATAGAACCGTAGATCCTCGTGGCGAGCTGAACGCCTGCCACAGGATTTCATCCTTGGAAAAGAACCCGGCAAAGCCGGGAATGCCGGCGATAGCCACCGAGCCTATGAACATGGTCCAGTGCGTGATGGGGATCTTGTTCTTGAGCGCCCCCATGCGGCGCATGTCCTGTTCGCCGCTCATGGCGTGAATCACCGAGCCGGAACCGAGGAAGAGCAGGGCTTTGAAAAAGGCGTGCGTGAACAGATGGAAGATGGCCACCCAGTAGGCTCCCACGCCCAGGGCCAGGAACATGTAGCCAAGCTGGCTCACCGTCGAGTAAGCCAGCACGCGCTTGATATCGTTCTGTACCAGGGCGATGCTGGCGGCCAGTATGGCGGTGAACGCGCCCACCACCGCCACCACGGTGGAGGTGCGCGGAGTCAACTGGAACAGCGCCGCCGAGCGCGCCACCATGTATACGCCGGCGGTGACCATGGTGGCCGCGTGGATCAGGGCGGAAACCGGGGTGGGACCCTCCATGGCGTCCGGCAGCCAGATGTACAGCGGAACCTGCGCGGATTTCCCGGTGGCCCCGAAGAACATCAGCAGCGCCATCGCGCTCAGGACGCCGAAGCCTGCGGTTTCCGCGGGAAAGTGCCCGCTGCGCAGAATCGCGTTCACGTCCGTGAACTTCACGGTTCCCAGCACGGACATCATGAGCAACATGCCGAGAATGAACCCGGCGTCGCCCACGCGGTTCACCACGAACGCCTTCTTGCCCGCGTCGCCGGCGGATTTCTTGTGGAAGTAGAACCCGATCAGCAGGTAGCTGCACAGGCCCACGCCTTCCCAGCCGACGAACAGGAGCATGTAGTTGTTCGCCAGCACCAGCATCAGCATGAAAAAGACGAACAGATTCAAATATCCGAAGAAGCGGTAATAGCCGCCGTCGTGGGCCATGTACCCGATGGAGTACACGTGAATCAGGAAGCCGACTCCGGTCACCACCAGGATCATCACCGAGCTAAGCGGGTCGAGCAGAAAACCCCAGTCGGCCTGAAAGATGGCGAGATGCCCGTTGGCCATGTGGAAGGGTAGCCCGGCCACCCAGGTGAACTGGATGACCTGGTGCACGCGCTCGGGGAGCTTCGAAAGCTGCGCCACGGCGCCCGCGGAAAAAACAAACGAAACCAGAACCAGGCCCGGGCAAATGAAGCTGATAAGTTTCTTGAGATGGGGCGGGCCTCCTGGCCTGCCTCCCGGCGCCGGAGGCACGCCAGGAGGCCTGCCCCACTCCGATGCCGGCTGCGGGTCGAGCAGCTTGCCGAAGAAGAACATTAGCGCCGCCCCTAAGAGCGGGAACAACGGAATCAGCCAGATCTGGTCGAGGAAGTTCACGGTTTTTCTACCACTTCAGCAAGTCGATTTTGTCCGCCAGCACGGTTTCCTTGTTGCGGAACAGCGCGATCAGGATGCCCAGCCCGACGGCCGCTTCGGCCACCGCGTCGACAATCACGAAAATGGCGAACACCTGCCCGTTGACGTTCCCAAAGGCGTGCGAGAACGCGATCAGGTTGATGTTGACCGCGTTCAGGATCAGCTCGATGGACATCAGGATGACCACGATGTTACGGCGCGTCAGCACACCCACGGTCCCGATCAGCAGCAGGGCCGCGCTCAACGCCAGGTAATGAACGGTGGTAACCGGATGCATCGTCAGATCCTCCTCTTGGCCATGGCCACCGAGCCCACCACCGCCACCAGCAGGAGCAAGGAAGCGATCTCGAAAGGCAGAAGGTACTCGGAGAACAGGGAATCGGCGATCATTTCGGTGTTCCCCAGCGCCGGGGGAACCAGGCCGCCGCCGGCTTCCGCGATATGGAAGGCCGCCTTGCCGCGGTAGAGAAAATAGCCCACTTCGGCCCCCACCGCCAGCGCCGCCGCCAGGGCCACCGGCCAGGCGCGGGTGAACTGGCGCTCGCGGGCCGCCTGGTCGAGGTTCACCAGCATGATCACGAACAGGAACAGCAGCATGATGCCGCCCACATATAAGATGATCTGCACGGCGAACAGGAATTCCGCCTGCTGGAGCAGGTACAGGCCCGCCACGCCCAGCAGCGAAACGATGAGCGAGACGGCGCTGTGGATGGCGTTGCGGCGGGTGATGGTGAGCACTCCGCCGCCCAGCGCCAGGACCGCGAAGACGTAGAACAGAATCGTGTCGATCAACATTTGTATTGAGTGGGGTGAGGTCCCTCTTCGAGCATCCGCCGGTCCCAGATCTGGCCCTCTCGCGTGTAGGTGGCCAACTCGAAATCCTGCGTCAGCTCCAACGCGTCCACGGGGCAGGCGTCTTCGCACAGGCCGCAGAACATGCAGCGCGACGTGTCGTAGGTGAAGTCGGTGAGGTCTTTTCGCTTGGTTTGCTCGTTGCGCACGCTGGTGACCACGATCAGGTTCTCCGGGCAAGCCAGGGCGCACAGGTTGCAGGAAATGCACAGCGTCTCGCCGTTATCCGGGTTGTTATTGAGCCGCGGCGCCCCCCGATACCGCTCGGCCACCTTGGGTTGCTCCGCCGGATACTGCTCGGTATAGATGTACTTGGGATTCTGATTGCGGAAAGTAACCATCAGCCCCGCAAACAAATCCACCAGAAAGATCTTCCGCAGCAGTTTACCCATATTAGAACCTTTGACGCGGAGACACGGAGACGCGGAGATTAAAAGAGGAGAACGACGATGGTTGGAGCCTCTCAAGGTTCCCAACTCCCAATCTCTCCGCGTCTCCGTGTCTCCGCGTCAAAACAGACCCGCTACCACCACCAACCCCGATGCCACCACCGAGCCCCCTCACCGGTCCACCTCGCCCAGTACGATGTCCAGGGTTCCGATTACCGCTACGATGTCGGCGATGAGCCCGCCCCTTACCATGCGGTCCAGCGCTTGCAGGTTGACGAACGAGGGCGGACGCACACGGCAGCGGTACGGCTGCGTCGTGCCATCGCTCACCACGTAATAACCCAGCTCGCCCTTGGGCGCTTCGATGGAAACGTAGGCCTCGCCCACCGGCGGCTTGAGCACCTTGGGAACCTTGCCCATGATGGGGCCGGAGGGAATGCTCTCCACCGCCTGCTCGATGATCCGCGTAGCCTGACGCATTTCCTGCATGCGCACGATGTACCGGTCGTAGGTGTCGCCGTTCTCCCGCGTCGGAATCTCGAAATCGTACTTTTCGTAGCCCGAGTAGGGCTGCGCCTTGCGCAGGTCCCACTTCACGCCCGCCGCGCGCAGCAGCGGGCCGGTCACGCCGTATTCCTTGCATTCCTCGGCCGTCAGCACGCCCACGCCCTTGAGCCTTCCGCCCCAGATGCGGTTGTTGGTGAGCAGTTCTTCGTACTCGTCCACCCTGGGCGGGAACATCTGGCAGAAGGCTTTGACGTCCTGTTCGAACCGGTCGTAGGTCTCGTATTGCAGCCCGCCGATGCGGAAGGCGTGGGTGGTGAGGCGCGCCCCGCAGTACCGCTCGAAGATATTGAGGGCTTCCTCGCGCTCGCGCATGCAGTAGAAGACGGGCGTAATCGCCCCAATGTCCAGCGCGTGGGTGCCCAGCCACAGCAGGTGGCTGGCGATGCGGTTCAACTCCGTCAGGATCACCCGCACGGCCTGCGCCCGCGCGGGCGCTTCCACCTGCAGCAGTTTCTCCACCGCCAGGCAGTAACCCAGCCCGTTCGAAACCGAGGCCACATAGTCCATGCGGTCCACGTAGGGGTTGAACTGTGCCCAGGTGCGGTTTTCCGCGATCTTCTCCACCCCGCGGTGCAGATAGCCGATGACGCAATCCGTGCCCAGGATCTTTTCGCCATCGAGCTTCAGGATGACGCGCAGCACCCCGTGCGTGGAAGGATGCTGCGGGCCCATGTTCAGGACCAGCTCGGTGGAGTCTAAGAATGTGGAATCCGGCATACCGTCACTGGCCGCTTTCGATGCCCAGGTTCTCCCTTACCCAGCGTTGGTCCTGCTGAAGAATAGAATAATCCTTTCGCAGCGGGTGGCCCTGCCACTCCTCGGGCATCAGGATTCGCCGCAGATCGGGGTGCCCGGCGAATTCGATGCCGAACATGTCGAACACTTCCCGTTCCAGCCAGTTGGCCGTGAGGTGAACGTCCACCGCCGTGCCCGGTTTGAAGCCGTCGGGAATGGCGGTTTTGATGCGCACCCGTTCGTTGCGGCTGAAACTGTAAACAATGTACACCAGGTCGAAGCGGTCCGGCCGTTTGGGCCAATCCACCGCCGTGATGTCCACCAGGTAATCGAAATCCGCTTCTAGTTTCAGGTACTCCAGAATTGGCACGGCGGCATCCGGGGCGACTACCATGAAATTCTGGCCGGCGTAAGTGGAAGTCGCCTTGACGCCGTCGCCGAAACGCTCCTTGACCTCGCGCGCCAGATCGCTCTCCCAAGGGACGGCGGCCATGACGGCGGGAGCTTTGGGCGGCGGCGCGGCTGGTTTCGGGGGAACCGGTTTCGCGGCTGCAGCGGGCGGCTTGGCCGGCTGGCCCGCCGCCTCTCCCGTGCCGGGAGGCGTTCCGGCGCCGCCGGGCTGCTGCTCGTCTGCCATGGAATTTCCCTCGTGAGAAGTCTATGTTTATCACCCACCACGGACGAGTGTCAAACGGAGTGCGGAGTCCGAAATCCGTCCGTAAGCATCGTTAGATTTACGAACTCAATCCTTCGATTTGATCCTGAAATGTCGAAGTTCTCCGCGATTCCTCCGCGTCCCCGCGTCTCCGCGGTGAAGTTGGGCCCGTGGGGTGAGCGGAGGCGCGGAAGCGCGAAAACAACGCGGAGCCTTGGCCACGGCGGCCGTGGCGGAATGAGTTGGGAAACTTGGTCTGGACGAGAGAAGTTTCCGGAGAGAGAGAATCGTTGATTTGCGAAGGCAATTCTTGTGTTTCATTCCGAGTTTTGCAGTTCTCCGCGATTCCTCCGCGTCTCCGCGGCTCCGCGGTGAAGTCGGGCTCCCCGAAGTTACGGTCGCATTACCCGTTCGGATTCACGGACGCCAGAGCCGCCCGCTCAAACGCCCAGGCTCGAATGTGGTTGATCTGCTCGTGCATGGTGCGCGACAGGGGGACAATCTTCACGGCCGTGCCGATCAGGTCCTGGTCGGTCAGCTCCCGGTCCGCCAGGCGCGCCTTGGTTATAGCCGAAACCACGCACTGCTCCACCTCGGCGCCGGCCCAGCCCTTGGTGAACTCGGTCAATTGCTCGACATGGAACCGCGCCGGATCGAGGCCCCGCCGCTTCAGGTGAATCTTGAAGATCTCGATGCGTTCCTCGTCGTACGGCAGATCCACAAAGAACACCTCGTCGAAGCGCCCTTTGCGAATCATTTCGGCGGGAAGAAGGTCGATCCGGTTGGCCGTGGCGGCCACGAACAGCCCGCGCGTCTTCTCCTGCATCCAGGTCAGGAAGAACGCGAAAATCCGGCCCTGCTCGCCGGCGGTCTCGGTGGAGGTGATCCCCATCTCGATCTCGTCGAACCACAGCACCGCAGGGGCCATATCCTCCAGCATCCGGCACGCTTCCACAAACGCGCCTTCGGGCTTGCCGTGCCGGCCGGAGAAAATCTCCACCATGTCCACCCGGTACAGCGGAAGCTGGAAGCAGGACGCGATGGCCTTCACCGAAAGGCTCTTGCCGCAGCCCGGGATGCCCATCATGAGCAATCCCTTGGGCACGATTTCGGCGCTCACCTTGTCGCGCATGTCGAACAGCTTGCGCCGTTCGAGCAGCCACTTTTTGAGGCCGTCCAGCCCCCCAATCTCTGCGATTTCGGTGCGCTCGGAGATAAATTCGATGACCCCGCTCCGGTTCACCAGCAGGCGCTTCTCTTCGAGCACCGCCGGCAGCGACTCCGGCCCCAGCCGCCCATGGGCAGCCATCGCGCGGCGTATGGCGTAGCGCGATTCGTCGAGGGTCAGCCCCTGTAGCGCCCCCGCGACCTGGCGGATCACCGCGTCGCTGGTCTCGCCGCCACCCTCCGCCGAAATCCGCTGCGTCTCTTCCCGCACGAACTCCGCCAGCTCCACCGGATCGGGCGGCCGCAGGTCCAGGAACACCACGCTGCGCTCCACTTCCTCGGGAATGAACCGCACCGGCGAGCTAATCACCACAAACTTCCGCTGGTCGAGGCAGCTCTCGTAGACGTCCCGCAGCCGGCGCCGGATCTCGGCCGACGCCCGCAGGGGCTCGTGAAAGTCCTTGAGGTGGAAAATGGCGGGGACTTTGTAGGAATCGATGAAATCGAGCGCCTCTCGCGGCCCCTGCGCGCCATCCTCCACGGCGCCATCGTCGCGCCGCATTCCCTCCGTGAGGCTCCAGGTCCAGACGGGCGCCGGCCGGCCCGCGTCCGCCCTCAGGCTGACCTCGCGCAGCACCCGCACCACGCGCTGCTCTTCCGCCGAGCGTATGTAGGTGAGCGGCCGTCCGGATTCGAACGTCTCCCGTACCATCCGGGCCGCGCGGCTCTCGGCGGCCGGCGGCGCCGCGGCCAGCTCTTGCTTCAACGTGGTATTCGACATGTCATCGTGGTGGGGCAGGCGCTTCCGCCTGCCAACTTGGAGCGGGCGCGCAATGGCCCACCTCCCAGGGTAATCCCAAGACGCCGCCGTCTGTTCTGACGCGCGGGCACCATGGAAAGTCGGACGGACCGTTGTCGCGCCATGGCCGAAATAATCGGCTACCATCGGAGAGGAGGCCACTGTGAGCCGCGTTCAAGAAATTGCGGACCAATTGCGCACCCTCTCGGGCGCGGAGCTTCGCGAACTGCGGGCTTGGCTAGATGCGTACGCCGACCAGATCTGGGACGAAGAATTCGAGGCTGAAGTTGCCGCCGGCAGGTGGGACGCGCTCGCCGAGAAGGCGCTGCGGGACCATCGGGAAGGCAGTTCCCCGGCTGTCTTCAGACCTTGACCAAGTCGACGCCCGCGGCCCGCGCGGCATTCGTCAACGCGGTGTCGGACGTTGCAATCGGCAGTTTGTGACGGACAGCCATTTCAAGGTAGGAGGCGTCGTAAGCAGTGAGTTTATACTGACCGGCCAGCGCCCGAACGGATACGAATATTTGGGCGAGGGCCGGGTCTTCTATTTCGATGGGCAGATCGGCGAGGCTTTCCAGGAAGGCGTCGGCTTTCTCTGGCGTGATGCGTCCTTTCCGAACCGCCAGTTCAGTCACGTTGACCACTTCGTAGAGCCGACAATCGCGCTATCGGTCAGGTTCGCGAGACGACTCAGCAGTGTTTCCGTGAATTCCGTCGCTTCGCCGGTGAAGCACCAGGCCATGGTCACGGTGTTGTCGAGAACGAAGCGGCTCACGGACGTCCTTCGTCGATCAACTCCCTGATGGTCAGGCCTCCCAGCGTAACCCCTTTGCGCAACTCGCGGATGCGCGCGGCCGCGGAAAGCGCCCGTTCCTTGTCGAAAGCCGGCCGGTTCGCGCCAGCGGGACTGCGCACCGCCTCTTCAAGGAGGCTCGCGGCATAACGCTTCGATCGCGCGACCGTGCGCGGCGGCCTGGCGTGCGATTTCGGCCTGAACCTCGGGCGTGATGCTAACGGTAATCGTCATAGGCCCTCCTTTCGAGCAATGTCCCTTACCTATCTTGTCGCGGTTCCGCCAGTCAAGGCAACAGGCCCCCCAATCCTCCGCCTCCAAACCCCCAGCAGCGCCGTCCCAATCAGTATGAGCGCCGCCAATAGCCCCACCCACAGGCCGCTGACGCCCCATCGGAACGAAAAACACAATAGGTACGCCAGCGGCAGCCCTACCAGCCAATATCCGCCGAAGTGCGCCAGCATCGGGGTGCGCGTGTCGCCCAGGCCGCGCAGCGCGCCCGTGGTGACGGTCTGGAAGCCGTCGAAGAGCTCGAAGAACGCCGCGATCCGCAACAGCGTTACGCCGATGCGGATCACCGCCGGGTCATGGGTGTAGATCTCTACGATCCACTTCGGAACCACCCACAACGCCACGCCCGCCGCGCCCATGAAGAGCGTGCTCAGCAGCACCGCCGACCATCCCGCCGCCGCCGCGCCGCGCGGGTCTTTTCTTCCTACCGCCTGCCCCACCCGAACCGCCGCCGCCGAGCCGATCCCCAGGGGAACCATGTAGGTGGTCGAAATCACGTTCATGGCAATGCCGTGGGCCGCCAGCGACGCCTCGTCCAGGCGCGCCGCGAACACCGTCACCAGCCCGAACACCGCGCCCTCCACCAGCATCTGCATCGCCGCCGGAATGCCCAGACCGGCGAGGCGCCGCAGGCGCTCCGCGTTCCAGCGCCAAGAGATGCGCAGAATCGCTCCCCGCTCGTGCCACGCCACCGCGGCCAGCAGCACTCCGGCCATATAGAGCCTTGCAATCGACGTCGAATATCCCGAACCCTTCAGTCCCAAAGCCGGAAAGCCCCAGTGGCCGTACATGAGCGCGTAGTTTCCGAGCACGTTGACGATGTTGGCGCTCACCAGCGCGAACGTAACCGGCTTGACGATGTTCACCGCCTGCAAGTATCTTCGGAAGGCCGTGAACCAGAGCAGCGGCAAGATGCCCCACAGCAGCGCCTGCACATACCCGGTGAACGGGGCCATCACGCGCGGGTTGATGCCCACGGCGCGCAGAATGGGTACCGTCGCCAACATCGCCGCCGCCAGAGGCGCGCTCAAAGCGGTCGCCAGCCACAAGCCATCCACCAGCGTGCGGCGGCAATCCCGAGGGTCGTTGGCGCCGAAGGACTGCGCCACCAGCGTATCCATCCCCAACAGCATGCCGGCGCCGCTGATCACGATGGGGTAGAACAACATGCCGCCCAGGCTGCCGGCGCCGATGGCCGCGGCGCCAAGCGGCCCGGCCATGATGGTATCCACCGTGCCCATGGCCATCCAGCCCAACTCCGCCATGGCCAGCGGTGCGGCCATGCGCAGCATGGGACCCAAGTGGGGCCAGGATTTCATCCTGCCGCCGGCCTTCTGGCCGGCGTTCTTCGGACCGGCACAAGACGCCGGTCATAAGCCCGGCGGCAAGCCCGAAGGCTAGGCCCCACAAGACGCCGGGCATAAGCCCGGCGGCAGGCCCGAAGGCTTGGCCCCACACCCAGGTGAACGATTTCTTTCATGCGGCCTATGCCTTCGGGTGGGCCTTGTCGTACACGCGCATCAAATCGACCAGGGACACTTGCGTGTACTTCTGGGTGGTGGAAAGGCGCGCATGCCCCAGCAGTTCTTGGATGGCGCGCAGGTCCGCTCCGCTCGACAACAGGTGCGTGGCGTAGGCATGGCGGAAGCTGTGCGGATGGATGGAGGAATCGCCCATCAGAAACGCCGCATAGAGCTTCACGATGCCTCGGATGCCGCGGTCCGTCAGCCGCCCGCCGCGGTGGTTCAGCAAGAGAGCGGGCTCGTCGCGCATCACCGGGCGCTCGGCCAGGTAGCGCTCCAGCGCGGCCTTGGCCTTGCCCGGCAGCGGAACCTGCCGCTCCTTGCGCCCCTTGCCGCGCACCAGGACCCAGCCTTCGGCCCGGTCGATATCTTCCAAATCGATCCCCGCCAGCTCGCTCACGCGCATGCCGCAGCCGTAGAGCAGCTCGAAAATGGCCACGTCGCGCGCCGGGTGCGGGCGCTCCAGCTTACCCGCCGCTACCGCGTCGAGCAGCGTGTTGGCCTGCTCTTCGGTCATCACCTCCGGGGCTCTCTTCGGCGCTTTGGGGGTGTAGACCAGCCGCGCCACGTTGGTCTTCACCAGGCCGTCGCGGCGCAGGAACGCGAAGAAGCCGCGGAGGGCCGCCAGCTTCCGCCGGATGGTCACGGTGGCCAAATTCTGCGCGTACAGGCCCATCAGCCACTCGCGCAGCGTCAGCGTGTCAAGCGCCGCGGGCTCGGGCGGCTCGGTCTCCGGCGGCGAAAGGTACTCGAGAAATTCCGCCAGGTCGGCGGCGTAGGCCCTGGATGTGTGCGGCGAAACGCCCCGGCGCTCCAGCTCCGCGAGGTAGCGCTCGATCTGCGCCGCCAGCTCGGAAAAAGACCCGGGAGGCCTGTCGGGCTGTGTCCCACCCTGCCGTGGGAGGTTTTCGAGTCTTGTGGGGCAGGCGCTTTCGCCTGCCAACGGTTTCTTTTGCCCCTTCTCAGACACGCGCCGCCTCCTCCGCGCGGTATCGATCGAGCGCATCTAGCGCGCGCCGGCACACCTCCGCGTGGCGCGCTTTCTTATCGCGCCGCAAGCGGTTGTGGGTCTCCTCGTCGAGCGGCGGCAGCAAGTCGAAGGTGATGTTGGCCGGCTGATAATGGGCGGGGTCCGCGCCGGAGATGTAGCGGCACAGCGAACCGAGCGCGGTCTCAAAGGGCAGCGCGCGCGGCGTTCCGCCGGCGGCCAACACGCCCGCGTGCATTCCGGCCATGAGCCCCGTGGCGATGGCTTCCACGTATCCTTCCACTCCCGAGATCTGCCCCGCGAAGAGCGCCTCCGGCCGCGTGCGCAACTGCAGCGCCGGCGTCAGCAGCGCGGGCGCGTTGATGTAGGTGTTCCGGTGCATCTGCCCGAAGCGCGGGAACTCCGCGTTTTCCAGGCCCGGTATCAAACGCAAAATGCGCGCCTGGTCGCCGAATTGCAAGTGGTTCTGAAAGCCCACCAGGTTGAAGCTGCCGCCCCGCAGGCTCTCCTGACGGAGCTGCACCACCGCCCAGGGCCGCTTTCCCGTGCGCGGGTCCACCAGGCCCATGGGCTTCATGGGGCCGAACCGCAGCGTCTCCCGCCCGCGCCGCGCCAGCTCTTCAATCGGCAGGCAGGCTTCGAAAAACGGCGTCTTATCCTCCGCAATGTGCGCCGTCGCTTCCCGCGCTTCGAGCAGCGCGTCCACGAAGCGCTCGTATTGCTCCCGGTCGAAGGGGCAATTCAGATAATCGTTCGTGCCGCTGGCCGATTTGTCGTAGCGCGAGGCCCAAAACGCCACGCTGGTGTCCACCGTGTCGGCATCCACAATGGGGCTGATGCTGTCGTAAAAGTAGAGCCGGTCGGCGCCCGTCGCCTGGGCGATCTCGCCCGCCAGCGCTTCGCTCGTCAGTGGTCCCGTGGCCACCACCACCACGCCGTTGCGCGGAATGGCGGTGACCTCCTCGCGGAGCACCACGATGGCCGGCTCTCCGGCGATGGCCGCCGTCACCTCCGCCGAGAACCGCTCGCGATCCACGCTCAGCGCGTGTCCCCCGGGAACACGCGCCTTTTCCGCCGCGCCGAGCAGCAGCGAATCGCAGCGCCGGAGTTCCTCCTTGAGCAGCCACGGGGCCGTAAATTCCTGTTCCGATTTCAGCGAATTGCTGCACACCAGCTCCGCCAGACCGCCGGTCTGGTGGGCCGCCGTTTTCTTGCGCGGCCGCATCTCGTGCAACACCACGCGCGCCCCACGCCGCGCCGCCTGCCAGGCCGCCTCCGATCCCGCCAGCCCGCCTCCCAGGATGTGGATTGGTTCGCGCATGGACTCCGTGCTCCCAGGATAACCGACCGGCCCGGCAACCCGAGACGCGGAAAATACCGAGAGAGAGTTTCGAGAGAGGATTTTGAGAGAGAGTTTTCAGAGAGGATTTCGAGAGAGGGTTTGACGCGGAGACGCTGAGACGCGGAGGATTTGAGATGGAAATAACACAGCGCGTGCTATCTTCCATCCTCGAATTTCTCCGCGTCTCAGCGTCTCCGCGTCAAACCCTCTCTCGAAATCCTCTCTCGCATCTCTCTCCTCCTCTCACCCGGTGGTGGTACAACAAGGTTTCGTGGTTTCCTTTATCTGCAACGTCTGCGGCGTCGAGAACGAAGTGGAGAACTTCGCCAGCGAGCCGGCCACCTGCGTTTGCGGGTCCAACGTGCGCGTGCGGGCCTTGATCCACTTGCTGTCGCTGGAGATATTCGGGCGGAGTTTTCCGCTGGTCGAGTTTCCCAGGCTGAAGGCCATTCGCGCGCTGGGCATGACTGACAAACAGGGCTATGCGCGCATCCTGGCGGAGAAGTTCGACTATACCAATACCTACTACGACCGCGAGCCGCGTTTCGATTTCACCGAATCTCACCCGGGGCTCGAAGGCCGCTACGATTTCATCCTCTCCTCCGATGTGCTGGAGCACGTGGCGCCGCCGCTCGAGCGGGTCATGAAGGAGATATGCCGGCTGCTGAAGCCGCACGGATTCCTGGGGGCCACGGTTCCCTGCGCTCCGGGCGATGAAATGCGCGAGCATTTTCCCGATCTGCACGAATACCGCGTGGTGCCATTGGGAGCTTCAGCCGTGCTCATCAATCGCCGCCGCGACGGCTCGCTGGAGATCCGCGAAGACCTCGCCTTTCACGGCGGCGGCGGCTATACGCTCGAGATGCGGCGCTTCGGCATGGCCGGGATTGGCGCCGCCGCGCTGGCGGCCGGCTTCCGCGAAGTTCGCTTCTGGAACGACAACGTTCCGGAAATCGGGATACTTTTCGACGCCGACGTCTCGCAGCCATGGATCGCCCGGAAGGACGCCTTTGTGGTGGATCTGGCCGCGCGAACGCAATTGGTGGATGAGTGGCGCGCCAGCCGGCGGGAGTTGGAGGACGAGCGCCGGCGAGCGGGCCTGCTGGCGGTGAATTACGAACGCGAACGCGAGCGGGCCGGCCGCCTGGCGCTGCAGATGCGTTTGGCGTCCCGATCGCGCTGGCTGCGGCTGGGACGCAAACTGGGACTGGGGCCCAAGTTCGTGTCATGAAATAGCCATTCCAGTCGTCGGTGATTTTAGCCCGGATTTCTCACCGCATTATGGCAAAAAGCCGCTTTTCGTGGGATAACTGAGTTTCCACACAGCAGTTAGGAGCAACGAAAAAGCGGCTCTTGCTATGACAGAGTGTACCCAATCTTGCTTCCCGTTTGCACCTCATTTTTCGCGTGACGTGGTGGCCCGGTTCGATGGCGGACAGATCACCACGGAGGCCGGGGCGCTTTTGTTGCGCCCGGTGGAACAGCGTACCGGCATCCTACGCCAGTTCGCCGCGTGTTTCCGCGACTACCGGCGAGCGGACCTGGTGGAACACAGCGTCAGCGAGTTGGTGCGGCAGCGCGTATACGGCATCGCCCTGGGCTACGAGGATCTCAATGACCACGATCAATTGCGGCAAGATCCCTTGTTGGCGCTGCTGTCCGGCAAGCGGGATGTGGAGGGCGAGCACCGGCGGCGCGAGCAAGACCGGGGCAAAGCCGGAGCGGGCAAGAGCACATTGAACCGGTTGGAGTTGACGCCGGCGGATGCCAAGCCCGAGGCTCGCTACAAGAAGATCGTCCTGGACGAAGCGGCCGTGGACGGCCTGCTGGTGGATCTCTACATCCAGGCCCAGACGCGCCAACCCAAGCGCATCGTGGTGGATCTGGATGCTACCGACGATCCGGTGCACGGAGAGCAGGAAGGGCGGTTCTTTCATGGCTACTACGGCTGTTATTGCTATCTGCCGTTGTACATCTTTATCGACGAACACCTGGTCTGCGCACGGCTGCGGCCGTCGAATATCGACGCGGCGGCCGGTTCGCTGGAAGAGGTCCAGCGCATCGTCAAGAGACTGCGCTTCACCTGGCCGGAAGTGAAAATCACCCTGCGCGCCGACTCGGGTTTCTGCCGCGACGACCTGATGAGCTGGTGCGAGAAGAACCGGGTTGGGTATGTCTTCGGGCTGGCCAAAAACGAGCGGCTGGCGAAGAAGCTGAATAAGCTGATGAAAGAAGCGCAGGGGCAGTGGAAGAAGACCGGCAAGCCGGCCCGCCGCTTTCTCGATTTCCGATATCGCACGCGACAATCCTGGAAGCGCGGGCGGCGTGTGGTGGGCAAAGCCGAATACCTGGACAAAGGCGCGAACCCGCGCTTTGTGGTCACCTCGCTCCGCATCGAGGAGATGGAGGCCCGCAGCTTGTATGAGGATTTCTATTGCGCCTGCGGCGACATGGAGAACCGCATCAAGGAACAGCAACTCGATCTGTTCGCCGATCGGACCTCCACGCATGCGTTGCACTCCAACCAGATTCGTCTGTACCTGTCTTCCCTCGCCTACTGCGTGCTGGTCGCTCTGCGCCGGCTGGCTCTGGTAGGCACTGACATGGCCCAGGCACAGTGTGGGACGATCCGTCTGCGGCTGTTGAAAATCGGGGCTCAGGTGCGCATCACGGCGCGCAAAATCTGGATCTCGATGGCGGCCGGCCACCCTGCCGTAGCGGTGTTTGCGGCGGCGCATCAGAAGCTGATGGGCGAGATTCCACTACGCTCCTGAGATCAACCGCTTGCCCGCGCCGACTTAAAGTATTTCTTTTCCGGCCTCGATTCCAGGCCCTACGAGGTGGCTGTCGAACAAATCTGACCGAAAACGCCTTCCCGCGCGAGATCAAGACCAGCGCCGCACGATTTCAGCCCTACCATGGCCCGTCCACGCGACGATGCCCCCCATGGGCGATCCATGGCGATTTGGAAAACCGCTTTTGCCCAGCAACGCACTCGCGACGCAAACTTGGTGAGAAATCCGGGTTAGCCCCAATACTGTTCACTTAACAACATTTTCATGCTATTCTGTTTTGGGGTGGAGGCCCCCCAGAATGGCTCGTACCGTTGCGTCCTTACCCGCCGGGAGCCGCATTACCGACTACATCAGC
>Ga0326727_10002453_pt1 | contig 63130 bp, 53 predicted proteins | sample MB2enrmetagenome_FD_207643 | JGI IMG/M metagenome (GOLD analysis project Ga0326727, IMG submission 207643) | Lab enriched peat soil microbial communities from McLean, Ithaca, NY, United States - MB29MY | ecosystem: Environmental > Terrestrial > Soil > Wetlands > Peat | place: USA: New York...
CTTTAGGATACCGGACACCTTATGAAGTTTATTCCGGTATCCCATTTAACCCAAACTACGTGCAGGCTTACCCAACCTTGCACCTTAAAAAAGCCCATTTACTGTCTTGACAATGGGGAGAGGCTTATTCATTAGTATGTACATCACAGAGTGTTATGTATATGTATACTATGATTGATTGGTTGAAATTTGATAGGGCAAAACTACAAGATGTTAAGGCGGTCTTGATTTAGTCGCCAGTATTTGAAGGAGTGTTATCTTCTAAAATTTTCTCAAGCCGTTTTATTATGACTTCTCTTTCAAACTTATCGTCTTTGGGGAGTGGAGGAGAAACTTTGGTTTTTTGTTTGGGCAGACGGAAAGTTTTAGCTTTGCGTATGGGCGGAGAAGAAACCTTGGTTTTTCGTTTTGGTAGATGGAAAGATTTGGCTTTCAGTTTGAACTGATTGATAGCGGTGATTAGGGGTAGAAAGAAAGATTTAGTTTTCTGTTTGGGCGGGGTAGAAACCTTGGTTTTTTGTTCGGGCAGACGAAAAGATTTAGTTTTTCGTTTGAATTTATTGTCAGCATTAATGACGAATATTTTGATTCTGGTGATAATATCGAAAGAATTGGTTATCCGTTTGAACTGCTTAATAGCAATGGTTAGGGGTGAATGGAAAGATTTACTTTTTTGCTTAAAATGATGGACAACCCAGTATCCAACCAATGCAATCTCTACGAGAATAGAGATGCAGACTAAAGCTATGGCGATTGTAATTAAAATAATTATTTGGTGTGACATGAAACTCCTTAAAGGTAGCATCATATAAAGTATAAAATATTATACTATTATAAGCAATAAACCATTTATAAATGTTCTTTCCTAATTGATTTTATGGTGTATTAACGGTCAGCCAGAAGTGACCGTAAATCCTGGCAGAAAACGAGATGAAACAACGGGCCCGCACAAGGGTGGTAGGGTAGCCTACAAACCGAAAGATGGCACTTTATTTTAAACGATTTCTCCTACTAACAAACAACATTTTACAGTGTGAACTATACAAGATTATGGAATAGAAATGTTGCATTTATCCGCTGCTGCCAGTTTATCCCTTTGCTTCTCAAAATGTTCTGTGCAGTTTCATGGCCAAATCTTGCCGCTGACCTGCAAATCCTCAATGGTTGTCAAGCTTGTTATAGGCGGCAGCTCGGTTATTATATGCTACTGCATAATTAGGATCTAAGTAATTAGTCTGTGATTCTGTTAAATGTTGTATATTGTAAAAAGTTAAACAAGCAATGGAGTAAATAAGTACTAAAAATAAAGCAATTATTCCTAAAGGATTTCTAGAAAGTTTAATTGCAATATCAGAAAATGTTGGCATTACTTTTATAACTTTTCAATATTAATTTAAGAATCTTTTATATTTATTAACAAAATATATAATATTTGTAAAACATAATGTAGCCGTATCAAGTTATAAGTCTTAAATTATGTCCAATTTGAGGCGAAATTCCGGTAATATTATAATCTATCGTGCTTCCATTCCTCTTAAAATCGGAGTCGAGGGCAGGACTATGGTTGCGTGTGGATTAGGTTCAGACCTCTGCATAACAAACAGAAGCTTCTCCCCCCTTATATGATCAATCTGCTGTGGTGGTATATTAAGCTTTCAAATGGCTGTTTTTCATTTTTTAAACTTGGAATATTGTATAGAGGGATTCAGCAGTAGGATTAATTAGTCAGTCCATAATTATATAGACATCCATAGTACTACACAGAACAAGACCAGCATTAAAAGCTACAATGAATAAACACTTGAGCAATAAGTGACATGTTCTTTCTATTATGGACTGCCTTATAAATGAAGTGTGGATTACTGGGTGAAAGTCAGCTATGGAGCGCCGCCTCTTCCTGTATCGGCAGGCTAACATGCACCTTATTGTCAGATTACATTTTCATTATTTTGCCAAGGCAGGAAGCAGTTGACTCAGTCCACCTACAATAAATTCCACTGCAATAGCGGCCAAGAGCAATCCCATGAGGCGCGTTATAATATTGATAGTAGTTTTGCTCATCATTTTTGAAATAGGATTAGCAACACTCAATGCAATCCATGATAGGAGTGCTACTATCAAGCTGCTGATTATGATCAAGATGATATGCAGGGGATGAAAAGACTCTTGTGCGAAGATGATAACAGTAGATATTGCACCTGGTCCAGCAAGAAGCGGTGTTGCAATCGGCACTACAGCTATGCTTTCTTTGTCTCCAGCTTCTTGAGCTTCTTCAGAGGTCTGCCTGCTCTGGTTGTGCCTGGCCTGCATCATCGCAACGGCAATTAACATCAGAAGAATACCGCCGCCGACCCTGAATGAACCAATGCTGATTCCGAAAAAGTTCAGCACTAATCTGCCAAACAAAGTGGATAAAATCAACACCATAGCTACCGTCATACTTGCAATTCTGGCAATTCTAGCAGATTCCTGTTTGGTCACTTTTCCCGTCAAACTTACAAAAATGGGAATAATCCCAAGTGGATTTACTATTGCCAATAGGGCTGTAAATATCTTTATATATGAAGTCCATTCAATCATCTTGCTTACCTTACTATGCTTTCATCAAATATTGAACTAAGTTTTCGTTGCCCTACTTGACCAAGTTAAAGAAGGTTAAAGACTGGTTAAAGGAATTATATAGCAAAAACGTCAAAATTTGCGATGAAATTAGCGGAAGTGCCTTGGAATCATTCCCATTTTTGTAAGTTTGACGGACAACCTGACAAGACAGGAATCCAAACAAGTCGCGAGAACATCAAGTTTGACTGTTGCCGTGGTGCTGATTGTATCAACCTTGATTGGCAAGCTGATTCTTTCCTTTTTCGGAATCAGTATCGGTTCATTCAGGGTCGGCGGCGGTATTCTTCTGATGTTAATTGCCGTTGCGATGATGCAGGCTAAACATCACAGGAGCCGCCAGGCTTCCGAAGAAGTCCGGGAGGCCGAGGACAAGGAGAGCATAGCTGTAGTACCGATTGCCATTCCACTTCTAGCAGGCCCCGGTGCGATATCAACCGTTATAATCTTCGCACAGGAATCCTTTAACCCTCTTCATATCGGACTGGTCATTTTGAGCAGTTTAATTGTGGCTTTTTTATCTTGGGTTGCATTGATTGTCGCTAACCCCATTTCAAAGATGATGAGCCAAACTGCGATTAATATTGTGACACGTCTCATGGGACTTCTTTTAGCTGCCATCTCGGTGGAGTTTATTGTGGGCGGTTTGGTTCAATTGCTTCCCACCCTGTCAAAATAGATGTGAATTCCCAATCAAACTGGACCTGTATTTTTCTGCAATGACATGAGGTACAAGAGGCGCCTGCAGAAGCCGATTGAACCCTCGATGTGGAATGTCAAATTAATCTTATGGAACAGGCAATCATGAACTGGCCGATATAATAAAGAGGCAGACCGATAAAGCGGTTGGCAAACTCTTTCTTCACGAAGCGTTGGCGTGCCACAAACATATCCGAGCAATAAAAGAGAAGTGCTCCAAAAAAGGCCAAGGATCGGCCAACGGGATTCAGCTTCTTGTCACCCATCAAAGTCGCCGCACCAATTACCATCACTGTGATTATCAAAATATATACGAGCACAGGCGCCATCATCTTTCCTAGATATGAGCGCAGCATAATGAAGACCGTGCTGCTAAGAGCGATGCTGAACACCGCAAAAACGAGGGTCAACAGGCTGGGAGATGAAACAGTAAAAAAGGCACTACCGTATAGGATATGTCCGATAAGGAATGACACCAATCCTGCCAAGAACAATTTCTTCGAGTTAACAAATATGAGAAAGACATCCCCCAACATACAGAATATCAGTCCGGCCAGTATCATGATAAAATATTTCTGGCAGGAATATCGAGCAATGAGGGCCACCGCGATGAACAGGAGTGAAAGGGTGGGTTTCGTAATGATGGTTCCCACAATAGATTCCTTCTTCGCAGCGTAGAGCAGACCGGCCAACAGAACTGCAGCCGTTATCAGAATCAGGACATTGAGCATGCCATCCTCCTTGCAATTCTTATTGCATTTTGTTGCGTAGTCCTGCAAAATCCCTTTAGGCTTACCGCATACACTTTGTGGTTGATCATTGGTCCACGGGATTACCAAAGTGGCATACGCACGGTCTCAAAACGACCTCCCTTCCATTACTAAGTTGCCGAGATCCTCTCTATGATATTCCTTCATGGGACGCAACTAAGATTCCTGAATTGATATCTGGTTATTGTTCATTATAACGGCCTGACCACGATCAAATGCATGGGCCTCGACCGACGGCAAGCATGAGATCAGGACCAATAGCCACAATATTTTATTCGTGTAGCCCTCTTTCAAGTGGTCGTTGGCTACTCCCCATACACAACGATCGTAAGTCTTCCATACATGCCAAACAGAAAACTGCTTATTTCCGTGTCAACATGATGGATCTTCGTGATACCGCCATCTTTCATTGCTGAAGTGATCCTGCAGTCTCCTACATGAATAAACCATAGATACATCTGGGCTGAAGCTTTGCCCATTTTTGACTGGCTATCCGATTTAATCGGCATACTCAGCATCGGTGCCGGAGTTTTAACATTGGTTTACAGGCCGCCGCATCCTGACAGCAAAAAGATTATCGCGACAACTACCGTGAATGCCTTCATGTTTCCCTTGCCCATCATTTCAGTATCCTCCATTTTTCTTTTCATGCGGACAAACTTTCCCATCCATTGTCCGCCGTGGAAAATCCGCTGGGTAGGGTGTCGAGAACATTTGCCAATTTTTGATCTATTTCTTCATGCAAGAAGCTTTATCTACAGAATTATTGGGGGTCTATCAATCAGCTAATCAGCGAGAGATCTTGGAACCTTCAAAGGGACATCCACTGGCTTGACCCATTGGCCAAGTAAATCATCCGTGTTGACCACGTTGAGTTTCTCGAACAGGAAAACAAACTGTCGCTCCAGTTCCTTGCCGAGAGCCCAGCGGTTTGCGGCAGGCATTTCCCATAACTCCCGCTTATAGGGCCCGAAGCCCTTCTTTCGAGTCTTGTAAATAAACTGATCGTCTGTATCTCCCTCTTTTCGCTCGATCTGCAATTCCTTCCTGAGATAGTCATAAATTTTATCCCGAATTTTTTCCGGAAAATTTGCACTATCATAGATTATGTTCTGGAAGCCGGTAGCTAGGTGTACCTCGGCCGTGCCGACCGCGGGGAACCGGTCAAAGGCCTCTTGGGGCAACGTAGATGCCCCATGCTGAACGGCCCCGGCCAGGCCATATTCAGACCGGGCTGCCTCGGAGATACGTTCCAAAGTGTTAAAATCAAGCTTGACCTTGGCAATCGTACCATCCGGTAGTGGGACACCACCATGGGTTGTTCCGGTCTGGACGCTTATCTTGCCGATGCCCTTCAGTTCGGTGCCATGCCTTGCAAGTTCATCCTGATAGCCATTCATGTATGCCCGCAGCTCCTCAACCGTGCTGTTCTTGCCTCCGACTTCACCGATTTCGCCACCAACGCAAATGGTTACGCCCGGTGGCTCAAGATCACGGATCACCGCGGTAAGCTCGGCAGCAATGGTAAAGTTTAGACGTTGCTGTTCCCGCACGTCGGGTTTAGCAAGGTTCACAAGCGTCGAGGAATCGATATCGATATTGTAGAAGCCCCCGTCTATAGCCTCCCAGATGAGGTCTTTTACTCCCCGTATCTCTTTGTCGGGATCCTTCGCATAGCGGCCAGCGTTGACCTGAAAATGATCACCCTGAAGAAACAGGGGGCCCTTATAGCCGCATTTAACGGCTGCAGCCGTTACTGCGCAAGTATATTCCTCAGGGCGCTGATGGGTATAGTCAATCTCCGATCGGGCAATCTCGAAAATGACTGGACCTACATGATGATTCATTGCGGCACGAAGGATGGCTTGTGAGACATCATATGTCAGGGATCGGATATTGATGGCCGGTACGGTGAAGCCGCCTAATTCCTTTTTCCCCATTGCTTCATACAGCGTATAGATGGAAGAAGAGAAAATTCCAACGACCGCTGCTGCCCGACGGATTAGCCATCGTGCCATTTTTTTTGCATCTTCATCCGGACTGAAAACCGACGTAAAGATCAAATCATCAATTAGTGATTCTCTAAATCTCATGGGATCCAAGACACTCACTCCGTCATATGTCACAGAAAGAATCTCGGAGATTGCCTCCTTCAATTTTATTGCATTTTCACAAATCATTTACTGCCCCCCAGGCGGTATTACGCGCCGGCAATATCACCGGCAGTATAGACTACGGTTGTGTCAGGATAGGAATTCTTTTGCTTTTTCCACTTCAAATCGGCTTCCAATATAGACAGGACATCGCTGGTTGAGATCTTCCACCCTCAGAGAAAGGATATCACGGTGCCCATCAGTGGCCATTCCTCCTGCCTGCTCTGCGATGAAGGCCATGGGCTGAAGTTCGAAAAGAAGGCGGAGCTTGCCATGGGGGCTTTTCTGGAGGGCAGGATAGGTGAATATGCCACCTCTCTTAATGATGACCTGATTAATATCGGGGACGAAGCCTCCGCTATATCGAAGTTTATATCCCTCCCTCTCAAGGTATTCCACATATTGGCGATGTTTCGGCGCCCATTCCTTGCGGAGCCCGCCCAGGCTGTATATATCACCCCGGTCTTTGAGCTGAATTTTTTCCTGGGACAACACATATTCCCCTTCACGATTGAGGACGAACTCATGCGTACCTTTTCCGGCCGAGTAAACCATGGTAATCAGTGGGCCATAGGTAATGTACATGGCGGCAACGATGCTCTGGCGGCCTTCTGTGAAGATTGATTCCTTATGGATTCCAATAATTGTACCGATTGAAAGATTCGTGTCCACCAGCGACGATCCATCTAATGGATCTGCCGTGACAAAATACTTTTCCCCGCCCTGTCCGATTTGAACAACCCCGTCCTGCTCTTCCGAGGTATATTCCCTTACAAAACCAGAGAATTGAAGTTGATTTTTGAGAATTTCATCGGCACTGCGGTCTAGGGCAAGCTGTTCTTCTCCAAAAATGTTATGAAATCCCGCAAGTTTTCGGTTTGATTCGTGAATTTTCGCAGATATGTATTTCCCGGTAACCGCTATCTGCCAGATGAGTCTTCTGAGCTCCGTCTCGATACCGTCCATCCACATTTGACGGCGAAGATCAACAATGTATTTTGTATAGTCGGATATCCCCTCTCCCATTGTTTTCCCTTTCACTGATTGAATTGGCATTTCCCGCTAGCTGATAATTATTAACAGTGAAGGCTTTTTTTGACAAGTTCATTTTCTTGGATATCCCGACTGGGGATTGATCCATCTTTCTGTTCGTGATATCCATAAACAAACCTTTCCCGAACAGGAGGATATATATGAATCACGAGAAAGTAAGGCTTGCCGGAAAAGAGGCAGATACCTATGTTATTCCCTTTGGTCCCTTGAATTTGGTGGCCTTGGTATCTGCATCTGGTGCCATAGCGTGCGGCCTCGCCGATGTGTCCGTTCTGGATCGCTTTAATTATCCGGCCGCCCGAATGAGGTCCTCCACAGATAGCCCGATTTCCGACATCAAGGATCTTCTTGATGGAAACGTCCGTGAATCCAATCAGTCAGCTTCTGCACTCGGCATCAAAATCGGTATGACCGGACACGAGGTACTGAAGAAGCTGTATGCCACGCCCTGAGCATTGTGGAAAACTACTTCAGTAATCAAAGGACTCGTTCTCGAACAGTTCATCCTTCTGAACAAATCCAAGATGATATAATTAATAGGCAGGATTATTGAATCGCATTTCTTTTATAAAAGACTTTACTGCGAAACAGGGGGGTGTAGTTGGTTGCAATGACGCCAATAATGCTCGTCCATGTTGGCAATTCAAACTATTTTATCCGCCTCCCCATCTTTCATTTGCGCATAGTAGTCCAAGAGCAATGGTATAAAGGTAGTCAGATCTTCTACTATCCCCCAATCTGCTACCTGAAAAATGGGGGCCTCCGGGTCCTTGTTGATCGCTGCGATAAACCGTGCGCCCTTAATGCCTGTAACATGTTGGAGAGAGCCAGATATGCCGCAGGCGATATAGAGTTTAGGGGCAACACTTTTTCCTGTAATGCCAATCTGGGAAGGATATGGCAGCCAGCCGAGATCACAGACCGTTCGCGAACCACCAACCGCCGATTTTTGGTAAAGTCCGGCCAGTTCCCTTATAAGGGATAGATTTTCTTCTTTGCCGATACCGCGTCCGGCACCAACAATCACATCGGCTTCCTCCAGATCGCGCGAAGCCTCCTCAGGCAGCAAGGTCTCACCAGTTACTGTCCACCGAGGCACGATCTTGATATCGAGTATTTTGACATTCCCATTGTTGCCAACTTCTTTGGTGAATGCCGGAAAAGCTCCAGGCTGAATCGTCAGTATGGATTGTTCCTTTAATGGAGCAATCAACATGTTCCATTTACCCTTGAAGGCTGGCCGGGTAAAAATTAGCCGGGAATCTTTGACGGATATACCCGTGATAGATGTGATGCAGGAAGCACCCAAGGCGGTTGCAAGGCCGGGTGCCCAGTCCGAGCCGATTGCCGTATGGGCGATGCAGACGTACCTCGGATCCAGGCTTGATAGGATCGGCAAAAGGGCCAATTGATAGGCCTCTGCACAATAAGGCTCAAGCAAGGCGCTCTGAGCGCCTATTACTGTGAACCCGGTACATCGAGCGAGGGTTTCGGCTGCGCGACGGATATCCCGTCCAGCGATAATGATGGTAATTTTTTCTTCATTATATTCCGCTGCAAGAATACGGGCAAATTGGATCACTTCATACGTTACTTCTGCAATGCGCCCTGCTTCGCACTCGGCAAAGACAATAATTCCCTTTTTCTCTAAGGCCGCAGCAGGATCAGAGCAATCCTTTTTCATGGCAGATCTCCAGGAATTTTTCGGCTTTCTGTCTACCGTTTCCTTCCAGCATCATCCCTTTTTTCAGAAGGGTGGGGATTGATATGGAAAGCATGTTTTCCCTTGGCCGGATCATGGACTCATCCATCATAATGCGTGGAATTTCGCGGGATCGGGCCCGCATCACATGAGACAGGACGGGATAACGGGGCCTATTGATTCCGGACTGAACAGTGACAAGCGCTGGCAGAGTCAATATCAGAGATGCCTGCCGCCCTTCTTCTCGCTCCTGGACGACTTGGATAGTCCGGCAATCAGGAGCAATCGTTTCAGCAATGACAGATGTAGCATAGGGAACACCAAGCAGTGCTCCAAGGATTGGTCCTGTTTGCCCCTGAAGATCATCCTCCGCGACTATGCCCGTAAGGATCAAATCATATGCCAGGCTTCTGGCATGGGATGCGATAGCTGTGGCCGTTTCATAAGGTGTCAGATAACGGTCATCCCCAACAGCCAGAAGAAGGCTATTGTCAGCGCCAACTTCAAGGGCTCTGCGGAGGACGGAAAGGGTCCGCTCGGGGCCGACAGAGACGACATCGACAATCGTGCCTGCAATGGCATCACGGATTCTCAGGGCCTCTTCCAGGGCGTACTCGTCAAAATGGTTCATCCGGTAGACAGGGCTTTTCTCTGCCCTTACCCAACCGGTAGCCTCATCAATTTTCAGAGGTGTATCGGGGTCAAGAATTTGTTTGATGCAGACGAGAACTTTCATCAGTTACCCCAGTGGATCGTTAATCATTGAAATAGGTTGCCGTACTGTTTCAGCTTCTTATGCAGTGTTCGCCGGGTAATGCCTAGTCTCCTTGCTGCTTCACTTTTATTGCCCCCCGTAGACCGCAGGGAATTGAGTATTGTTTCCCTTTCTACATCCGCAAGTGTCCCTGTTTGTGCATCCTTAAGTCTTGTGTCGCTGAGTCCACCGGGCATCACCGTTTCCCGTGGCAGGATTAAAGCCAATTCATCAACATCTATGTAATCCGATTTGGCAAGGATCACCCCCCGTTCCACGGCATTAATAAGTTCACGAACATTGCCTGGCCAGGAATATTTAAGAAGACGGTCCATTGCTCTAGGGGTAAATCCCTTGATATCTTTACGATTCTGTTCGGCAAATTTCTTCATGTGCTCCAATGCGATCAGGGGGATATCTTCCGAACGCTCGCGAAGCGGCGGGACGTGCAAGGTCACAACATTGAGCCTGTAATAGAGGTCCTCACGAAATTTTCCTGAGGCAATCTCCCGCACCAGGTCCCTGTTGGTGGCAGCAATGACACGTACATCTATGGGAATGACCTCCTGGCCACCGACTCTGACAATTTCCCTTTCCTGCAGAACACGGAGAAGCTTTACCTGCATTGCCAATGACATTTCACTGACTTCATCTAGAAAAATACTGCCGCCATCAGCCTGTCGGAATTTTCCCTCCCGCTTCTTTTCCGCTCCAGTGAATGCTCCTTTTTCATGCCCGAATAATTCAGATTCCAAGAGTGTTTCCGTGATAGCGCCGCAGTTGATTTTCACAAAAGGGCCATTTTTTCTAAAGCTATTGTAATGAATCGCTCCTGCGATCATTTCCTTTCCCGTCCCCGATTCCCCGGTTATGAGGATCGTTGCCTCTGTTGCGGCAACCATACAAACTGTGTCCATCAATTGTCGCATGGATATGGAGCGACCTACGATTTGCCTTTTGTCAAAATGATTTCCCAAAGACTCACGGAGCAGTCGGTTTTCTTCTTTCAGCTGGCTGTGCTCCATTGCTCGCTCGACACTAATACGGAGCACGTCGAAATCGAGCGGCTTTGTCATATAGTCGTAAGCTCCCTGTTTTAAAGCCTGCACAGCCGTTTCTATAGAGGCATAAGCCGTCATGATCATTACTGGAATAGCTGGATTAATGGCCTTTATCTTGTCAAGTGCCTCCAGGCCGCTCATGCGAACCATGCGGATATCCATGAGCACCATATCGAATGGTGTGCTGCGGACAGCCTCAACGGCTTCAATCCCGTCAGCCGCTTCCTGAACGGTGTACCCCCATCCCGTCAGCAGTGTTCGAAGCATTATCCGGTGTGCTCCATCATCGTCGACAACAAGAATCGTTCGGTGCTTATTCATAATGTTCTCATCTTTCCTGCAGATGGCAACATAATCGTCATAGCTGTTCCACGGCCCGGGCTGCTGTCCGCGCGAATAGTCCCCCCGTGGGCCTCCACAATCTTTTGGACAATTGCCAGCCCCAGTCCAGTTCCGGTGCTTTTAGTAGTGTAGTAAGGATCAAAGATTTTCTCCATATCTTCTTCGGGAATGCCTGACCCAGTATCGGAAATCTCCACAGTCAATGTATTATTGTCTTTCAATACAGCCTTTATCGTCAATATTCCCCCGCCTGGCATAGCCTCTAAGGCATTGAGGAGGAGATTAAGCAGCATCTGATGAAACTTGTCAGGATCCAGCAAGACATCAGGCATTTTGTCGTCCAGATCCAAACGGATTTTAATGTGCCCGGAAATTTGAGCCTTAATGACGTCCAATACCCCCTGAGTGAGACTAGCAAGCGAAACCGGCCGGGGATGAATGTCCGTCGGCTTGGCGAAATCAAGGAGCTGGCTGATAACCCCATTGAGGCGGTCCACCTCCCCAATCATCGTGTCCGCTGTTTTCACCTCCTCAGGGTGACCCTCGCACCTGCTACGGAAATATGTCGCGAAACCCTTGATGGAACTCAGGGGATTCCGGATTTCATGGGCAATACCAGCCGCTAGGCTTCCTATGGCCACGAGGCGTTGGCTTCGGGCCATTTCTGCCCTAAGCTGCTTGAGTTCAGTGAGATCGCGAAAGAGGATGACGTAGCCGAGTTTTTCCCCTTCATGACTAGTCAGTGGTGCAGCAAGAACTTCCAGCGTAATGACTTTGTCGCTCACAGGACAGTTGACCTCTTCACTTAAAAGACGGTCAACTGTTAATGCTGTGCCCATCACCTTCATGCATGGCGCAGGAATAACGCTCTCTGCGGAAACACCCAAAGCACCAGATACCGAGATTCCCAGAAGATCACATGCAGCCTGATTGATAGCACTTATCTTTCCTTTAATATCCGTTGCAATCAATCCAATGGGTATATTGGCAAGCAAGGTATCCGATAGGGCGCGAACCCTGCTCAGGGAGGTTCTGGCAGCACGATAGGCTTGGACAACAAGCAGTGATATAACCCCAGCAGTACCGGCAAGTAGCATAATGATTGCCATCCAGATCAAACGGTTCCGATCCTCCTGTTGGGCCGCCAAAATCGGTCCCATATCCATACCGACGAAGATGACAAGCTTTTCCCCAATCAACTTACTGCGAGGCGGTGGTGCACCAGGGCCGATGCCCATGCCGCGCAAAAAGGGATCAAGGGGCAAGGGTATTGGTGCTTGAAAGGGGGTAAAGCACCGATACACTTCAAAAATATCTGCACCAATCGGCTTGGATACGCGACGCCAATTTATATCGACGCTTCCGGAAATCTTCCCCAGGTCAAGGTTCATTCCATAGGTCTCGCCAATCATAGATGGATCGCTGTCAGCGAGGATTAACCCCCGAGTATCTACGATAATGATGTGGTCAATGTCAGGCTGCTGTGCCGTTTCTATCAGAAGCTTTTCAAGCTGAAACAGTCCCCATTGTCGTATGCCATAGCTTGTCCGAGCGCCGGCCTCGAAGGAGCGGATCAGGGCTGCGCCTTTCTCAATGAGAAGCCGCTTGATCTGCTCCTGCTGATTGTGAAGATTGATAAGTGTCATGAAGATGAAAAAAGGCAGGACCACGGCCACAGCCCCGATAATTAACCATGGTGACAGCAAAAATTTTGGGCTTTTTAATATGTTATGATCGCGATTCATTATGCAATTGGATATTTAGTATACACTTGGATACCATAAGTGGATAATAATTTCTCAATAATTTTGCAAATCCAGAGTCTATTCAGAGGTCTCCGGCAAGCTATATTTCATTTGCTTAATAATTCTATATGGTTGAAAATATCTTTTCCAAATGGCATGTCCCTTGCTTTTTTGATATATCATACATATTTTAGGCCAAAGGAGATAAAGGTGAAAAAGGCATTTTCAGCTTGGGTGATATTATTAATAGGTTTAGCTTTGGGATTTTCAGCATATGCATACGAACCGGGGCAGGGTATAGGCCATATGTGGGATTCCTGTTATGGAGGTGGCTATATTGGAGACGAGGCAAAACTGAATCTCTCAACCGACCGGAAAACAAAATTGAATGAAATTAGGACGGCACATTTGAAGGATATAAAACCTCTGCGGGACCAGATGTTCATCAAGCATAGGGATTTGAAGAAGCAATGGTTGGAAAGGGAGCCGAATCAATCAAAAATAATTGCCTTGCAAAAGGAAATTCAGATGCTGAGAAATCAAATACAGGATAAAAAAACGGCTTACCGCTTTACTATTTTAAAGATTCTGACCCCGGATCAAAAATCTCAATTGATTTCTCAATGGGTTAAGAGGGCAAATGAGCGGAATTTTGGGCCTAATCCCCAGCCCGATTCGAGGGGCTGTCCTTGGTGGGAGTAGGCCTGGCTTTCATGAGTGATAGGAGGTCTTTGGGATCGATTAATAAGAGGGAAACGGGCATACCCGGTCAGAAACCCTCCTTCTCCCAGGTATGAATCCCTTAACCGCCCGGGTGGTCCCGTCTCGCTCGGGCTCATTATTTATCATTCAGCATGATCATTCATTGGTGAATAAAGTCCCACATGCTGGACAAAAATTCATCATTTACCAAATCATTTTATCCGTTCTGCCCCATCTTTTTTTAAATAATCTTTTAATGTTAAAACGTTAGCGATAAACCAGAAAGATTATCCATATTGGCATGATCCTTGCCGTCAAAAGGCGACCCTATTGATTCTTGGGAGGTTTGCATGAGGCGGCGATTGCCAATTCTGATTGCAGCATTCCTGCTATCGGGAGTTTGTGCGGTTGTTGCTGAGACAGTTGCATCGGTAAAAAGCGCAACAGATGTCCCAACACATGTGACTATACAAAAGATCACAAAAATGGCTGCAACGGGGAAAGTTGCTTCAATAGACGATTCGACAATCAAGATCGAACGGACCGTTAAGGGCAACATGGAAACAATGGAACTTGGTTTTGAAAAACCCATCCAGGACACCAAGATAGGAGATAAGGTGAGAATCAATTATGTTGAAAAAGGCGGGAAATACACCGTCACTAAAATTACCAAGATTGCAAAAAAATCAAAAACTCCTGTGATCCACCATCAGGGCAGGGACATCACCAAGCAAGGCCCCGATGCCCAGCTGGGAAAATAGAATCCCGGCGAATTGTTCGACCGGGAGAATAACAATAAAATCAAGAAGGAGGTAAGGTAACATGAAGCGTTTGGCAGTTCTCGTAGTAGCAATGTTGTTTGCGTTCTCAGTGACCGCATTTGCTGCGGATCAGGCAGCGCCTGCGGCAGCCCCGGTAGCGGCACCTGCTGCAGCTCCGGAGAAGGCCCCCGTGAAGGCGGAAAAGAAAGCAAAGAAAGAAGTAAAGAAGGCAAAGAAGGCAAAGAAGGCAGAAAAGAAAGAGGCAGCTCCGGCAACGAAGTAATTATTCGACCGAATTTATCACGCCAAGAAGCGGGGTGCGGGGAACATGGTTTCTCGTGCCTCGTTTTTTATTTGGTCTATTCACATAGGGCTTCATCGCTGTTAATCATCAGCTAAAGAGGCACCACTTCCGCAAACAAAGGCTTGATGATATCGTGAAAATTCCATATGCTCGGACTAATCGAGTCGTCCACAAGACTCGCCCGTTTCTAAGTTTACGGTATGTACAATGACGATCCGGACCCGTTTGAGCATCCTTACCATCGTTGGATTAGCCCTCACAATGGCGGCATGGGGCCTCATTCAAATAAAAGCCCTAGAGAGAATCCTAATTGACGTTCAGGGGAAACGGCTGTCAGGTGTTGCCGAAACAACCAGCACCTATTATCAACATTTCCCGTCCCGCCAAGGTCTCGCCGCACTTGATCAGGCTCTCAAAGAGCAGATTCAGACCGATGACCGTCTCGCAAGAATCGACATTTTTTCCATAAACGGAGAAGATGTTGATACATTGGCCGGGGCTGCTCGAGTCCATTACGAATGGCCGGATCAAATTGTAGCTTCCGCTGCACACATTAAACAACCACTTATCATGCCGCTTACCACTGAAAACGGCCCAGCACTGGGAGTTTTGCACCCAATCCTGTCGGAAAAAAACTTAAAGATTGTCATCGGAGTCATCGGTTTCTCCAGAATGAATGCAGAGATTATCGCCGGTGCCCGATACCTGCTGCTGTTCAGCTCGGTGGGGCTACTTATCGTTATTTTACTGGTTTTGGCTTTAGGATACCGTTGGCTTATCGGCCGACCTTTAGGGGTCATTATCGATACTATCGATGCGTTCCAAACCGGAAAATACGCTAAAAGAATCCCGGCAAACCGTCAGGACGAATGGGGCCAATTGGCGCATCATTTCAACTCGATGGCCAATGAAATAGAACGGGTCATGGCCAGCAACCAGGCGCTGACCCAGCAACTCGAAGGGCGGGTTCAGGAAGCAACACATCACGTTATCCAGCTCCAGAAACAAGTAGCCCAACTCCAGCAGTTGACTGCTTTGGGTCATCTCACGGCAACTCTTTCCCATGATCTGGGGACTCCCTTACATTCCATAGCGGGTCTTGCACGGCTTCTATTGGAGCGAGAGGGTTGGAAACCTGACGATAGGCGCAAGTTGGAACTGATCGTTCAGCAAACACAAAGGCTCCACGAAGTCATACAAAACGTCCGCAAGGTGACGCAATTGCCCGGTCCCCATTTTGAGTTCATCAATGTGAAGGATCTCCTGACGGACACCAAGGCGCTGGTTGACGCGACCATCAAGAAATCCGAAATAACCCTGGCAATCCAAACAGCTCCAGAGGTGCCGCCATTATATGCAGACCGCCATCGTGTTCAAACCGCCTTGTTCAATCTTATTGATAATGCTTTGGAAGCAATGGATGGTAAAGGTAAAATCACTATTTCCGCCGATACTTTAAACACAGAAAAAGGGAAATTTCTGCGAATCGCGGTTCAAGATACCGGTTCGGGCATTCCGGAAGATCTGATGGAGAAAATCTGTGAACCTTTCTTTAGTACCCATCATGACGAAGGCTTACGGGGCCTCGGACTTGCCATCGTCCAAGACATTATTAAAGCCCATTCCGGATCGATGGCAATCGACAGCGTACCCGGGACCGGAACAACGGTTATTCTATCCTTTCCCATCACGAACTAATCCGACGTAGGGGAATCTAATTGGGGTGGACGTTTTTTTAGCAGGTCATAACGCTGGATTTTTGTCCGGAGTGTTTTGCGGTCAATACCGAGCATCTGCGCAGCACGGCTCTGGTTCCACGCATGCGTTTCGAGAGCCTGAAGAATCTGGTCACGCTCCGCCTTTTCCAGTGGGGACATCAAGGGGTCGGGAAACTCAAGGCGTCTGTTAAAACGCTCGGGCAAATGTTCCGGCAATATGACGGTGAAGGGGGAAAGCAGAAGGGTCTGCTGAAGAACATTTTCCAATTCCCGGACGTTACCTGGCCAATGATATGCCATCAGGAGTTCCATGGCTCCAGCAGATATTCGCACTGACGGGTAACCGAGTTTCTTGAGAAAGGATTCCGTAAGCTGCGGGATATCATCCTTATGTTCCTTCAGAGATGGCAAATGAAGGCGCACTACAAAGCGATACAGCAAATCAGCCCGGAACCGGCCAGTCTGGATTTCATCGTCAATTTGTCGGTTTGTTGCAGCTACCACCCGAACATCCACATGCCGGACCTGGTGTCCTCCGATACGGCGAACCTCCCTGTCCTGCATAAATCGCAAAAGCTTTCCCTGCAAAGAAGGTGACATCTCGGAAATTTCATCAAGAAAAATCATCCCTTCTTGAGCAGCTTCCAAAAGTCCATTATGGGAGTGATCCGCACCAGTGAAAGATCCCTTTTCATATCCAAACAACTCGGATTCCAGAAGTGTATCCGGGATAGCGCCGCAATGTACGGCCACAAAAGGCTTATCACGCCGGATACTCATCTGGTGCAGTGCTCTCGCTGTGAGCTCTTTGCCCGTGCCGCTTTCCCCCTCAATCAACACACTAGCCATTGAATCTGCTACACGGGCAAGCTGCTTGTAGAAAGCCACCATGACAGCCGATGATCCAATGAGTCTGGACTCTTCAGAGACACGCTGCTCACTGCCCACCCCAAATTTCCTGAATTGTCGAACCGTCAAGACTTTGTCAACCATGGCCCGGATATCGTCCGGTGAAAACGGTTTGCTGATATAGTCCCAAGCTCCTGTGCGCAAGGCATCCATTGTCGTATCCAGAGAACCATAGGCCGTCATCAGAACAACAGGTAGCTCTGGCCAGCGCTGGCGTACCTGCCTCAGAAATTCGATGCCATCTATATCCGGCATGCGTATATCGGACAGAAGTAGATCGTATATGGAGAGGTCTTGTTCGAGGGCTGTTCGCGCCGAAGTATAAAAAACTACATTATGCCCTGCCCTTTTTAGCGCTTCCTGGAGAAACTCACAGGCAATTGCATCATCATCAATGACGAGGATGTTCGCAGCCATGTCTTTGTCCTATATCCCTCTTTTTGCCATGTAGTGGGCGAGATCAGCTACACGACAGGAATATCCCCACTCATTATCATACCATGCGACAACCTTCGCGAAGTCATCCCTTAGACACTGCGTAAATTCCATATCGACAATTGAAGAGTGGTCATTGCCCTTAAAGTCCATGGAGACGAGTGGTGCTTCTTCACAGGCCATAATCCCCTTCAGATGCTTTTTTGCCGCAGTTTTCAGAGTCTCACGCAAGCCTTCCGTTGTTGTCTTAGTATGAAGCTGTGATACAAAATCAACGATAGATACAGTGGGCGTTGGCACTCGCAGTGCATACCCATCAAACCGGCCGGCAAGATCAGGTATAACAAGTGATAAGGCCCGAGCCGCGCCCGTCGTAGTCGGAATGATGTTCTGCCCGGCAGCACGCGCCCGTCGGAGATCTTTATGGGGAAGATCGAGAATTCTTTGGTCGCTGGTATAAGAATGGACGGTAGTCATCATTCCTTTTTCAATACCGAATGTTTGATGTATGACCATGACGGGCGGGGCAAGGCAGTTGGTTGTACAGGAGGCATTAGAAACGATATGGTGAACCGATGGTTTATAGGCATGATGGTTCACACCCATGACCACCGTGATATCTTCCTCCTTGGCTGGCGCGGTGATGATCACTTTCTTTGCACCACCTTCCAAATGGGCACGCGCCTGTGGACCCTTGACAAATAGCCCAGTGCTCTCAATAACAAGATCCACTCCCAAATCATCCCACGGAATCTCTGCAGGGTTGCGAAAAGCAACGCTGTGAACAAATTGGCCGTTGATCAGAAATCCATCTTTGCGGACATGAACGTCTCCCTCAAAGCGGCCATAATTCGTATCATAGCGGAAGAGATGTGCATTTGTAGCTACATTAAACAGATCATTCACGGCAACGACCTGCAGGGTTTGGGAGTGCCTTTCCATCACTGCCTTGAGTACCTGCCGCCCGATGCGACCAAAACCGTTGATGCCGAGGCGAATCATAGCCCCTCCTTAATCATTATCACTGATATCGTTCAGTTATCAAACATTAGTCACCCTGAATTAATTTCAGGATCAATTCCAGAAGATTGACGTAGCCGAGGTTAAAAAAGGAATATTTCGGGCATATATAACCTTTCGCGAGCCTTTATTAGTTGTCATCGATTCTATACTTATGTGCTGCCATCAAATCGCAGCGGGTTTGAAGCGATTTGTGTAGCCTGGCATTGTCAATAGCAATGGCACTGAGATTGGCTGACGCTTCGAGGAATTGAATTTCTTGGCTGGTAAATTTGCGGATCTTATCGGTATAGACCCTCAAAACCCCGAGCGCCTTTCCCTCGTGCATTAGCGGAACGACCAACAGAGACCGGATCCCTTCCGTCTTGGCCATGGAACCGTATTGGAAATCTCGATCGGATCTCGCATCTTCGATCCATACGCTACGGCCTTTCAGAGCTTTCTGATCTAGCCCGCTTTCCGAAACGAGGACCGGGCCTTTAGCCATGTATTGGCGTGACAGGCCAAATGCTGCCCCCATCAGTAGCTTTTCGCGGCGTGAGTCCAGAAGGCGCAGGCTGCAGGCTTTGACGTTCATCGTTTCGGCGACACACCGCACGATCTCCTCTAGAACCCGCGCAGGTTCCAGAGAGGCGTTAACCACCCTTGCCACGCCGTACAGGGCAACAAAGAAATTCCAACCATTATCCTTCATTTTGAACCTCCTGACTCACAATTGCATAACTCTTTTTATTTATCGCTTTCAATGCTTCGTCAACATAGAAAAATACAATTTGATCAGCAATGTATAATGATGGCGCTTATCCGGGCTTTGTCAAGCATCAATTTCAGATTAGGCCATCAGCTGGATCCACTTGTTGCCACTTCGGGATGGCGATGCTTATCTGCACTTTCCCGTTCCTAAGCAGTTGGGAGAATGCTGCTGGATTTTTTTGCTCCCGTAAACTTTCACACCTCTTTCCTTTTAGAATATTTTAATTCGCTCATATATTCCGCTCCGTTCGTCATACAGGGCACATTCTCCATGATCCAGGGCTCCCACGACAACAATATAACGCTCTTCCTTGCGGAGCAACACCTTTTTACCCGGAAGGGGATGCTCCCGTGTCACATGCCCCGCCTGCATGCGGAATAAAACCGGTGTGTGGGAATGCCCGCAGAAAAGAATCCGATGGGCAGTCTCCCGCATCAATTTCTCCGCTTGTTTGGTCGTGCCATCATCAACAGGGTCATAAAAGGCTCGGTGGTAATCGAAGGGCAGGGAGTGAGCGAAACACAAGTCCCCCATGATCCTCTTCATGGGCAACTGTTTCAGGAATATACCGGGGCAGCCCGGTTGATGACGGCCTGAGCGGTCGCCCAAGGCCAAAGTGATCAGGTAATCGTTGTTTCCCTTGACAGAAAGGACCCGATGCTCTGAAAGCAGATCGAGGATTTTCTGAAGATCATGGTAGCGAACGGAATCGCCGATGTCGCCGAGATGGATGATCACCCCGGCATCACGCTCGTATAGGATACGAAGCGCCAACCTTGTAGCCTCAAGGTTGCCATGGCTGTCGGCCATGAGGCCTATTCGCTGTGGTTCGGTAGCTGGCTTCGCCAATGGGGCATCCTCTTCATGATCAACTGGACCGACATACCCCATTGCCGGAGTATTTGCAACAGCCGCTCTCTTTCAGCTCCCTTCGGCCTTACCCTTGAAAAAGGGCTGGATCAGCTTGAAAAATTCACCCGAGAATACAAGGATCGTCTGGTTTCGATTCTCCAGATTAATGGCTGCTTGAAGAGAGGGGGCATCAACATTTTGATCCAGCACGCGCTTGGTGTACTTGAGCCCTCCGATACTTTTGGCGATCATGGGCCGTGCATAGGAGAGCGCTGTCTCAAGAAGGTTGTCCCGGGAAACCATCCGGTTGACTAAGCCGATTTTCTCTGCCTCCTCGGCGCTCATTTTCCTGCCCGTATAAAGGATTTCGGCTGCCCTCGCCGTACCAACCAGCCGGGGCAGCAAATAAGATGTACCGAGCTCTCCTCCCGATAAGCCAATATTGGCAAACGAAGCGATAAAGGAGGCTTCGGGAGCACAGATACGAATATCACAGGCTAGGGTCACGGAGAATCCGCCGCCCGCTGCCGGCCCGTTTATTGCAGCAATCAAGGGCTGGGGAATGGCCCTTAGCCCCAAAATCAGCCCGGCGAATCGCTCCTGTACGATCTGCAGGAAATGTTCTGGATCAGCGAAAGCCTCCGTATCCTTGTAGATAACAGCGTCGTTGAGATCTGCCCCAGCGCAAAAGCCCCGGCCAGCGCCCGTAATGATCAGCACCCTGATAGTGTCATCCCTGGAGAGAATCCTATTCAACTCCTCAAAATCCTCGAGCATCTTGAGATTGATGGCATTGAGGAATTCAGGGCGGTTTAATGTGACCAGACCGATCCGGGGTTCTACCTCCTCAAAGATGATTGTCTCAAAATGCTTTAATCGATTATCCATTGTATTACCCGGTCATGACCTTTCTCAGTTCTCGCTTCAAAACTTTCCCCACTGCGCTCATGGGTAGCTGATCCATGAACTGGATGACCTTCGGTACTTTGTATGGCGCAACCTTCTCCTTCATGTAAGCAATAATTCTCCCCCTCATGGCATCGCTTTTTTCCCCCCCAGGCTTCAGAACAATTGCGCAGGCAACAATTTCAGAACCCGGCCGATTGGGGTCAGGCAAGCCGATTGTTGCGGCAATTTCGACATCCGGGTGTTCGATCAGAACATCGTCAACCTGGCGGGTGAAAACTTTGAATCCCGACACGCTCAGCATATCCTTGAGGCGGTCTACGATATAGAAGTATCCCTCTTCATCCATCTCAGCAATATCACCTGTGTGCATCCATCCATCCCGGATAGTGTGGGCTGTCTCATCAGGTTTGTTGTGGTAGCCCCGCATCACCTGATGACCGCGACAGGCCAATTCTCCGGGTGAGCCGGTGGGAACCGATTGACCCGTATCTGGATCAACAAGCTTCACATCCGTATCGACTATCGGAAGGCCTACGGAGCCGACCTTTCTTTTGCCAAAGCGCGGTGTCGCCGTAATCAGAGGTGTTGTCTCGGTCATGCCATAGACCTCCATTAGCTTCCCCTTGCCAACGATATCTTCAAATTCGCGTATATTTTCCGCAGGAAATGGGGATGCGCCACTGACGAACCATTCTACCGTCGAAAAATCGATAGATCTGAAGGCAGGCTTCTTCATCAATTCCAGAAAAATCGTTGGAACGTTGATGATACCCGTTGGCTTGTATTTTTTGATCGCGGATATAATGAAGTCCAGATTCCGCGGATCGGGAACAACGACCTGCGTCGCACCCATATTCATGGACCACAGGGATAGGAAGTTGCCTGCCTGATGAAACATCGGAAATGCTGACACACCGACCATGCCAGCCATGGAATCCACATTCATCCATTTCCCAAGCTGTGCTGTATGGCGCACAACGTTGTTGTGTGTCAGAACGGCTCCCTTCGGAGGTCCCGTGGTACCGCCCGTGTACATCATCAGGCATGCGTTTTCAGGTTTAACCTTGACCAAGGTGCGGTCTGTCGGCATCCCTCTTAAGGCATCGAGGAAAGAGATTACCTTCACGCCGGGTATAGCTCCCCAGTCTCCTTTCGGGATTTTCTTCAGCAGCGTCCCTAGCGCTTTCTTGATAGTCGGCAGGTAGTCCCCCACCGAAGCAACGATGACAGTCTTTACACGGGTATTCGGCACTGCTTTTTGAACCGCCCCGAACAATAGATCCAGAGTGACAAGGGCTTTGGCGCCGGAGTCGTTCAACTGGTATTCGAGCTCGTCGGGTGTTAGAAGGGCGCTCACACCGGTGTAAACACATCCCGCCTTCTGGATAGCCAGTGCAGCAATATAGACTGCAGGAACATTGGGAAGGTGCACTCCCACAGTATCTCCTGCCTTGCAGCCTTCCTTAATGAGAAAGCGTGCCAATTGATTAGTCAGTACATCAAGCTCGCCATAAGTGATCCCATTGCCCATGTAATGTAGGGCCACTGTTTGGGGAAATTTCCTGAACGTTTGGTCCATTGATTCCGCATAGGACATGCTGGGGTAATTGATTGCACTCAGGGCATGCGGGTCATAGAATTTGAGCCATGGTTTGCTTGAATAGGGATCTGTCATATCATGCCTCCTTGATATTTAAGGAACTGATTAGATCGACTAACTAGCAAAAGCCTCTTCAGGAATTTCGAGAATGGAGAGGTCTTCACTCTTAATGGATTTTGCCGCCGCCTCAACTTCAGGCAGGATATTCTTAATGAAGTATCTAGCTGAGGCGACTTTGCCCGCATAGAAAGCTTTGTCCGGATCATTACCGCTGCCGATCTTATCAAGTTTTTCCTGGGCAATACCGGCCTGCCAAAGGAGCATCCAACCCATAATGGCTTTGCCCATAAGCATCAGGAAGGGGTAAGCATGCCCGACAGGAACCATAAATTTCCCTGCTTTGGCGCAAGAGGCGAAAAACATCGCCATTTCGCCCAGAATATTCACGGTACTCTGCACATCGACCGCCAATTCCTTCAAGGATGGATTGGACTGGTACTTTGACACCGTCGCTCCCATCTCCCCCAGCAGATTCATAAAGTATGCACCTTTCTTTTGGGACAGTTTGCGTCCTACCAGATCGAGCGATTGTATCCCATTGGTTCCTTCATAAATCGACGCGATTTTTTCATCCCTGAGGAATTGTTCTACCGGATATTCGGCACAGTATCCGTAGCCGCCGTAAACCTGCATAGCCGTTTCTGTCACACGAAAAGCCATATCAGAGACGTATGCCTTACAGACAGGGGTCAGAACTTCAAGGATACCATGGTACTTTTCTCGTTCCGAGTCATCGGTGTGGACCTTGGACTTGTCTTCACACAGCGCGGTGTAATACATCAGTGCCCGGAAACCATCTACGTGGGATTTCATCCACAGGAGCATGCGACGGACATCGGCGTGTTGGATAATCGGAACCCTTGGGGCTTCCGGATTTTTCATTTCTAAAAGAGATGAACCCTGGAGACGCTCCTTGGCATACTGGACGGCATGGAGGTATGCGATGGAGGCAAGGGCGAGGCCTTGGATCCCCACACCGATACGCGCTTCGTTCATCAGCTGGAACATGACCTTCATGCCTTGACGCTCCTGGCCAAGCAGTTCAGCAAAGCAGTCGTTATTATCACCAATGTTCATGACGCATGTGGCGCTGCCGTGGAGGCCCAATTTTTCTTCAATAGAGCCCACGAAGTAGTCATTACGTTTTCCAAGACTTCCATCGATGTTGACAACATACTTGGGCATGATGAAGATGGAAATCCCACCGGTTCCTGGAGGGTCACCTTCAATCCGTGCAAGAACGGGGTTGATAATGTTTTCGCAAAGGTCATGATCCGCTGCGGTAATAAACTGTTTTGTGCCCACAAGGCGGAAGGTTCCATCGGGCTGGCGGATGGCCTTGGTCTTCAGGTTGCCCACGTCCGATCCGGCACCGGGCTCCGTCAATGCCATGGTTCCTCCCCATTTAACACTGTGCATCTTGGGCAGATATTTTGCCTTCTGCTCCTCCGTCCCGTATACCTCGATGAGATGGGCAGCGCCTTCTGTTAGATAGGGATAGGTCATGAAACCGAAGTTGTGGATGAACCACTCTTTGGTCGCCATGGCGATCACCAGCGGGAATCCCTGTCCCCCTAATTCTGGCGAGACGCTCATGGTGGCCCAACCGCCTTCTTTATACAGCTGCATGTTCCGGTGGAAACATTTGGGCACCTTGACTTGACCATCGATCAAATGGGCACCCTCTTTATCGCCCTCGGCTAGGGTTGGCAAAAGGATCGTCTTGGCGTATTTCTCCGCTTCGGTAAGAACCATGTCAAAGTCACCGGGTGAAAAATCAGTGTATTTCGGCAAGTTGCATAGCTGTTCCACATCCAGCATTTCATACAGCACGAACTTTTGGTCCCTTTCATCAATAATGAGACTGGCCATGAATCAATTACCTCCTTCTGTATTTTACAATATTGACTATTAATGATTTAGTCCACAGTTGGTGATTGAAAACTGTTCCTTGCTCACAGAAACCATAGATCCTGCGGTACATTAGGATTCGTTTCCCCTTTTGGGGTTATTGCAAACGCAGCGATCTTAAAAGTTGGTTGATAGGATCGCTGCGCTTCTGCATTTCTCAGGATGACGTTACCGTGTCCACCGTTTTAGGCAATCGTCTTTTTCGTAAATGACGGTAAAAATTTTAGTTTTCAATTGGTCATTGGAAAGTGCCCGCCTCAGATTTTACGGCCTGCTCCCTCCCAATACTTTTTCCTTAAAACTGATTTTTGTACTTTTCCTGCTGCGGTTCTCGGGAAGTCATCAATGAAATCCACAGATTTGGGAATCCGGTAGCCCGCCATTTTCCCACGGCACCACTCGATAATTTCTGCCTCCGTGGTCACCTGGCCTGGTGCGAGGCGAATGATGGCCTTGACATTCTCCCCCCACTGCTCATCGGGCACGCCGATGACTGCCACTTCTGCGATGCTCGGGTGGCCGATCATGACTGCTTCGATCTCGGCCGGATAAATATTCATGCCCCCGCTGATGATCATGTCGGATTTGCGATCTACGATATAGACGTACCCTTCCTCATCCATGTATGCCATATCCCCGATGCCTAGGAAGCGCCCATGGAGGGCTTGACGCGTCGCATCCGGATTCTTGTTGTACCCTGATGTCGCCATAATACCTGCCACGGCAATTTCACCAATCTGGCCCCGCGGCAGCTCATTTCCCCTATCATCGATGATTCGGATCTCTTGGCCGAGTGCCTGACGACCGCAGCTTTCCGGATATTTCAGTACTTCATCAGGCTTCAAGATTGTAGCCACTCCCATTTCTGTCGCCGAATACTCAACATACAGGACATTGCCGAAGTGCCTGACGGCCGCTTCTCTGAGCCTTACCGGTGTCGGAGCACCTACGGAAATAAGTGTTCGCACGGAGCTCATATCGTACTTGCCTGGTGATGCATCCAGAAATGCAATAAGAAATTCAAGCATGATTGGTGCGAAAGTCAAATGGTTGATCTTTTCTCTGTGGATAATCTCAAGAATTCCGACCGGATCAAAAGGCGGCAAGGTTGCGATGTAGATTGTCCCACCGTGAAAGAGGGTGGCACCCCAGTCATAAGCGATGCCTGCAGAACTGTATGATGGCATGGCATGAAGCCCCCGGTCTGTTTCCTGGTAAGAGTGGGCGTAGCAGACCTGATAAATGATGCTGCAGGCCCCCCGATGGGTAATCATGACTCCCTTGGGACGTCCTGTTGTGCCGCCCGTCTGGGCCAAGCCTACAAAATCCCCCTCCCAAACCTCCACATCGGGCTCAGAATCTGAACCGGAAGCAACCAGGGCATCAAGAGAGACTGTGCCTTCCGGGAGAGGGCCATCAGGTCTCATGACAATGATATGCTTCGCCTTGAGGGAACCGCGGATCGATAGGATAACATCCAGAATGGGATAGTCCACAAAGACAGCAGTCGCCTCATTGTAGTTGAGGATGTACTCCACTTCGGGGCCGACGAGACGAAAGTTGATGGGAATGAAAACGCAGCCTGTTTTGGCGATAGCGTATCCTGCCTCCACATAGTGGTCAGAGTTTTGGGAGAAGATGCCTATGGTGTCCTCCTTGCGGATTCCCAATTTCAGCATGGAATTGGCCAAGCGGTTTACCCGTGCGTTGAGCTCTCGGTAAGTGCGGCGTCGGTCTTGATAGATTACCGCAGGACGATCTGGAAATCGCTTGGCATTGCGCTTCAGGGTTTCGCCGAGGACCAGTTCCTTGGGATAAAGCCTGGCCTTGAGCTTTTCGGCATACCAAGGCTCGTCCATCCAGTCGTTGCTTTTCATTGATGCCCTCCTTCCGTGCGGTTAACCTGGATAAATCTTAATGAAACCATCCTGTGCTCGATGTAGGGGCTCCATCCTCACTCATCAAGCATTTGTAAAAAAGGGCCCTCCATTGCTACTAAAGGGGATGGTGCATTATTTATTGGATTCAGCGGCCTTTGAAATATGGCTTGCGCTTCTCCACAAAAGCAGCAAAGGCTTCCACCATATCTTCACTAGGCAAAATTGCTGCATTCTTCTGTGCGACATATTCCAGACTCGGATATATCCCCTTATCCCGGCTATAGAGGATAACATCCTTGACGCCCTCTACTGCCATAGGTGGGCAATTTGCAATTTCTTCAGCCAGCTTCTTTGCCTCAGCATACAGCCTCTCACGGTTCTCGCACAGCCGGGTGATGAATCCCATCCGATAAGCTTCCTCGGCGGTGAAATCTCGGCCTGTTAGTGCTAGCTCGCGCGCCCAGCCCTGCCCGACAATAGTCGGAATGCGCTGCAGTGTGCCTACATCTGCGACGATGCCGATGCGTGTTTCACGGATGGAAAAGATCGCATCTCTGCTTGCCATTCGGATGTCACAGGCACAGCTCAGGTCTACCCCTCCCCCGAGGCATAATCCATGAACCGCGATGATCACTGGCTTCCGGCAGCGCTCTGCTGCGTTCATGGCCTCCTGAATCCTGATAACCTCGCGGCGGAGTTTTTCGCGGCCTGGCGCCGAAGTGTCCTGAATAAGGACTTGGGCATCAATAAGATCTAGACCTGCGGTGAATATCTTGCCCTCGGCCCGAACAATGATCACTCGGACATCGGGGTTTTTATCGAATTCCTTGAAAATATCGCCAAGCTGAAAAAAGAATTCGATGGTCATTGTGTTTCGTTTCTCAGGCCGGTTGAAAACCAACCAGGCAATATGTCCATCACGATCAATTCTGAAATAAGGCGATAGAGGTTCCATAGAATATAGCTACCGGATATGAATGATTGAAAAGGGCGGCCAAGCTCGCATGGCAGCAAGCCGGCCGCTCTCGTATCAAGCTCTTGAAATTGAAAAGGAACACCAACACCACGGGCAACTGCGGCAATCAGCACGCAGGTCCTCTCTGCGGGGCAAAGAAGACCAAATTGAGCATGAAACCCACAACGCTTGAAGCTTCCTATTTTGATGGAAGCTCGGCGATGAAGCTGCCTGTTAGCTTCACGCCGCCGAGTGCATCTGCTGCCTGAATCTCGCAGCGAATCTTTTTCTCACTGTCTATCTTTTCAACAACCTTGCCCGTTACAGTAATTGTTGCCCGGCCTGCTGTTTCACCTGGATTATCGGTATCGACCGGTTCCGTCATCCCTGAAAAGCGGACGCCGAATTTCTTGATGTATTTGTTGGGAATCCAATCCGTGATGGCACGGCTTGCGAAGCCCATGATTAACATTCCGTGTGCAATAACCCTAGGCAACCCAAACAACTTCACAAATGTCTCATCATGGTGTAGCGGATTGAAGTCTCCCGAGGCGCCGGCGTAGCGGACCAGATGTGTCCGGCTAATAGGATCGGATTTAAAGGTAGGCATCGCGTCGCCAACCTGAATATCATTATAGTAAAGATCAGTCATGGCGTCCTCCTATCTTTCCACTAAGGTAGAGCGGGACTTCAAAACCAATTCACCCCGCTGATTGCGCATTTCCGTCTCAAGGACGGTGAAATCCATAAACTTACCGGGCTTGTCTTTCTTCTCCTTCTGGTACATGTCGGCTACCCGCGTCTTGCCCGTTATTACATCACCGGGATAAATCTGGCCAAAATACTCGTACTCCTCCTCTCCATGAAGCAGTCTGGCCAAGTTGATGCCAAGGGCCTGGAGGATAGGCATCAGCCCTCCACCGCCCCAAAGGGCAAAACAGGTTTGGAAAGTCGGCGGGGCAATAACGTCCCTGTAGCCCCCCCTCTTTGCTGCCTCCGCATCTGCGTAAATGGGATTCACCTGTGCCTTGGATTCCTTCTGTGAAATAGCCATCGCAAACTCGGCGATCTTCCCTTTTTCCACTTCGTAAGTATAGGGAGGAAATTCCATTCCCTTCTTGGATTGATCCGCCATAAACCCTCCTTCATTCTAGAAATATTGGTTTGCAATTCTGACAGATAGGTTCACTCACACTGTGTGAAGCCGTCTGTCAACCTGACCATATTGAAGAACAATGATTTGATGGACTAATCATCTTCACCTAAATAAACCCGTTTGCTCGAATTCATCGATTTGCGCTTCGGAATATCCCAACTCAAGAAAAACTTCTTTTGTGTGGGTGCCCGGTTCGGCGCCAACCTTTTTGTAGGCCTGCTGCGACCTGGAAAATTTAATCGGATTGGCAAGCTGCCGCACGGTTCCTCCATTCGGCAGGGGGACATCCACAATCATGGCACGCTGCTTGGTTAGGTCGTCTTGAAACGCCTCATCAAGGGAGAGAACTGGCTCCACGCAGGCATCCACCTTCTTGAAAATGGCTACCCACTCCTCTCTCGTTTTTGTTTTGAAGATTGCCCGGACTTCCGCTTTGACGCGATCAAGATTCTGTGGCGCAATGGATCCAGCTTCAAGATCCGGCCGGCCAATTGCACTGCAGAAGGCCGCAAAGAATTGCGGTTCTATGCTTCCAACGCTGATATATTCTCCATCGGACGTTTCATAGAAGTCATAAAGCGAGCCTCCATTCAGGAAGCCTTCCTCACGACCGACCAGTGTCCCCGTAGCAAGAAATGCCGCGCCGAACATGGCATTGAAGGCCATCACTCCATCCGTCATGGAAACGTCAATATGCTGCCCCCGCCCCGTCGCATGACGATGGACAACCGCAGCGAGAATTCCGATAATTGCATTGAAGGATCCCGATGCAATATCGGCAATTTGCATCCCCGTGAGTACAGGACCGATTGTCTTCCTCCCCGAGTGTCCCATAAGGCCCGAGCGAGAGAGGTAATTGATATCATGACCTGCCCGTTCCTGCAGGGGACCCGTCTGGCCATAGCCTGTGATGGAACAGTAGATCAGTTTGGGATTGTCCACATAAAGACTCTCATAGTCGAGGCCGCATCGGGCCATTACCCCCGGGCGAAACTGTTCGACTAGGATATCATATTGTCCTATCATGCGCCGGACAACCTCCTGAGTGCGGCTGTCCTTGAGATTAAGATTGATACTGCGTTTGCCGCGCCCTAGGTATGCCCCGATGGCCGAAATCTTTGTGCTGGGTATGAAAGGTGGCATGAAGGTCGCCAGGTCTGGCCGGGATGGGGATACGATCCTGAGGATATCAGCCCCAAGATCCGCCAGGGTCATCGTAGCAAAAGGGCCCGGCAATAAGGTCGTAAAATCCAGAACCTTTAATCCCTCCAATGGTCCAGCCATAATCAGGCCTTCACAGTCCCATGAAGCGCGCAATAATGGTCTTCATGATCTCATTTGTGCCGGCAAAGATCCGGGTTACACGAATATCGCGCCAGGCACGGGAGATGGGATATTCATCGCAATAACCGTAGCCGCCATGGAGCTGCACGCAGCGGTCGGCCACCCTGTTGGCCATATCGGTCACCCAGTACTTGGCCATGGAGACTTCGACAACCACATTCTTCTTTTCCATATGGTCGGCGATGAGCTTATCCACAAAGGTCCGGCCCAGCTTGATGTCTGTCGCCATCTCCACCAGTTCGAACTGGTTGTGTTGGAACTTGGATATGGGCCGACCAAAGGCGACCCGATCCTTGCAGTATTTTATTGTGATATCGAGCATCAATTCCGCTGCCGCAATCGCCCCGATAGCACAGACGAGCCGCTCCTGCTGGAGCTTCAGCATGAGCTTTAGAAATCCCGTTCCTTTCTCTCCCAGGCGGTTTGTCTTGGGGATCCGACAGTCCGTAAAATACATCTCTGCGGTATCCTGGCTGTGCCAGCCAGCCTTCTTGATCTGTCGTCCTCTCTCGAATCCAGGCGTACTGGTCTCCACTAGAAAAAGATCAACCGCCTTGTGGGGATTCTCCACTTTTTGGTCTCTCGCTGCGACGACCACGAGGCCACAATTGATTCCGTTGGATATGAATGTTTTCTGTCCGTTCAGTACGTATGTATCACCATCTTCGACGGCCGTCGTTTTCATGGCTGCCAGATCGCTGCCTGCATTGGGCTCAGTCATGGCGACGGCAGTGATGATATCACCGCTGACGCAGCCTGGCAGGTACTTCTGCTTATGCTCCCCGGAACCAAACGATTCAATGTAGGGAACGACGATATCGCTGTGCAGCGAAGCCGGAAGACCCGAAAAGTTTGTCTTCGCCAACTCTTCGCAGACGATAACGGAGTAAAGAAAGTCTCCCCCGACCCCACCATACTCTTCCGGTACGGCAGTGCAGAGAAATCCCTGCTCACCCATCTTCTTCCATGCGCTCTTCGGAACAATTCCTGCCTCTTCCCATTCCTCTATATGGGGGACGATTTCCTTTTCGAGAAACTTGCGCAGGCTTTCCCGAAACATTTTGTGCTCTTCAGTATAATTCAAAATATCCATAGACAATCCCCTTTAACGCCTCTTGTCCTAAGCGTAGGACGTTCTTATTGCTTTAGAAAAACATTATGCGGTTGCAATTCCCCGCCTCTCTATTGCGCGAGGGGCGGGGAATTGCAGTTGAACGATTTGTCCCCTCAATTCCCCTGCCGTCCAATAATGGAGATGGCACAGATGTTCTGATGGGGAAACCCGCCCAGGTTGTGGGTCAAACCGAAGCGGGGGTCCTTCAGTTGCCGGTCGCCGGCTCGGCCGAGGAGCTGCAGATACATTTCATAGATCATCCTGAGCCCCGAAGCCCCGATCGGATGGCCGAAGCACTTGAGTCCTCCATCAATCTGTGACGGGATCTTGCCGGTGCTGTCATAGACTCCGTCCAGGGCATCCTTCCAGGCTTGGCCGCGATCGGAAAGGTGGAGGTCTTCGTAGGTGACCAGTTCGGTGATGGAGAAGCAGTCATGGACTTCAATCATGCTGATTTCTTCCTTCGGATTTTTAATGCCCGCCTCTTCGTAAGCTTTTGTGCTGCACTTGCTTGTGGTGACGAAGTGTTCGCCGCGCCATTCGTTGAATCCTCCCTCGTAACCGCTACTCACGGCAAGCTGAAGAGCCTTCACTGTGATGAGGTCTTTCTTGCCAAGGCTCTTGGCAATTTCCGGTGTGGTCACGATTGCACAAGCCGAACCGTCGCTTACGCCGCAGCAGTCAAATAATCCTAATGGGTGGGCAATAATCGGGGCTGCGAGGACCTGATCGATAGTTACGGGCCTCCTCAGGTGTGCCTTGGGATTCTTAGCACCATTGGCATGGCTTTTTACCGATACATGACCGATCGCTCGTTTGAGGTCCTTGTCGGGGATCTTATACTTTGCCGCGTAGGCCGAAGCGAGTTGGGCAAAGAGACCCGGTGCTGTGGCATTAGGGAACCACTGCCATACCAAGGAGCCGAAGTTTGACCCCGCGTTGGGTAAGCCACCATAACCGGTGTCCTTTAGTTTCTCAACCCCTTGTGCAAAACAGATATCATAAGCACCAGAAGCCACCGCATAAACAGCACCGCGGAAAGCTTCTGTACCCGTGGCGCAGAAATTTTCCGTCCGGGTGATAGCGATATTCGGAAGGCGCAGCGTCACACCCAGCGTTGTTGCAGCCTTTCCGACGTTGATCTCATCCATACAGACGCCAAACCAGGCCGCCTGGATTTCTTTCTTATCGATACCGGCATCGGCGATGCATTCCTGGAATGCTTCCACGAGTAGTTCCTCGGCGCCGCAGTCCCATCGCTCACCAAACTTGGTGCAACCCATGCCGATGATTGCCACTTTGTCTCTAATTCCTGATGCCATTTGAACACCTCCTACAGTTTAAAAGTAAACAGCTTGCCAATCAGCTGGGATTTCATCATGTCGCCTTCAACCTTCAATTTCCCTTCGCTGAAGGCCTTCATCCCGTCGAGCTGCCCGGTGATGAGCGCTATGAAATCCTGATCGGCCATTTTAATGGTAGTTGTTGGCGAAGCCGACTTCCCCTCCTCAACCTTCAAGGTTCCATCCTTGATGGTCACTGACCATTCCCCGCCGCCGGATCCGGAAATGCTGAACTGGAAGATGAGGTCCTTGCCTTTCGCTTTGTCGGCGTTGAAGGCTTCAGGCATTTTTGCGAATATGCCTTTCACATCGAGGCTTCCACCGCCTCCCTTGGCTTCTCCGGCCTTGGCCGGTACTGGCGGCATCAGGAAGGTCATGATAGCGGCATTTAGTTCAGGATACTCTTTTGCGCTTTCCATGGAGTTAATCTTGTCCCAATTGCTCCGAATATCCTCGACTGAAGGCGGGTTCTTCCCGTCACCAAGCATAATGCCTGGGCCGGTAATCATGGCAGCCCGATTGAAGAAGCCAGCAGCGGCATTAAAGATGCTGCCCGTATCCTGGCACTCCTCCGAACAGAGATACAGTACGAGGGGAGCAATAAAGTCGGGATGGAGTTTTGCGAACATATCAGGCGGCATGACATCCTCGGTAAGCCGAGAAGCTGCCACAGGCGCGACCGTGTTGACTTTGATATTATATTTGGCGCCTTCCAGCTTTAACGTGTTCATAAAACCGACCAGCGCCATCTTCGCTGCACTGTAATTCGTCTGGCCAAAATTCCCATATAGACCTGCTGCAGACGTTGTCATGATGATCCGGCCATAACCTTTGTCTCGCATCACCTGGAAAGCCGGCCTTGTCACGTTGTAGGCACCTTTTAGATGCACGGCAATGACTGCGTCCCAATTCTCCGGCTCCATCTTCAAGATGCCTTTGTCCCGCAGAATTCCGGCGTTGTTGATCAAGATGTCCACCTTGCCGAACGCGTCCACGGCCGTCTTGACAATGCCCTGACCGCCCTCAACCGTGGCTACATTATCATAGTTTGCCACTGCCTCACCGCCTAAAGCCTTAATTTCCTCGACCACCTTATCGGCAGGCGATGCGGATCCTGCCCCTGAGCCGTCGCGAGCACCGCCAAAATCGTTTACCACAACTTTGGCGCCCCGTCTTCCCAGTTCCAGTGCGTATATGCGGCCCAATCCTGCACCGGCTCCCGTCACAATCGTCACACGCCCCTGGAAGTCAACCGGGGGTACCCAACCAACCTCAGGCACGGCTTTCCAGAAATATCCGGAGAATCCACGTTCATTGTCTACGAATTTTTTTCTATAAGAGAACTTTACAGGCATGCCTACCTTAAGGTCTCCCGACTCACAGTCGGTGAAGTCAGCCATGAAACGTCCACCATTGACAAACTCGATCATCCCATAACTCGATGGCGGATCCTGAGAGACGGCGAGCAGGTCGGACGTAAACGTCATAATCTTTGCCGGTTCGTTGGCAAACTCGTAATCGTCCTGTGTATTGACATGGCCACAGGCAGGATTCACGCAGATGTCCATCTTCGGATATTGCGGTGTGCCACAGTCGCGGCACTTGCCGCCTACAAGGCCGGTAATCATCTTCCTTTTCCTCCAGAGGACTGTCATTGCAGTCTGAGTGGGAGCTTCTGCCCGGATGCCCATCTCTGGTTGAATGAGGTTTCGGAATTTGAGAAACTTCATATAATTGTCGATGGTCTTCTTTTTGGCAAGAGAGCCCTTGACACCGGAACGCGCCGGAAGTTTCGTAATGGCATCCGTTACCTTAAAATAAAGGGCATCGCAGCCTTGGCCGAAACCAGCCAGCAGAATCCCATCCCCAGGTTTGGACTGTTCCAGGGCTGCCACAAACATCATGAGAGCATGGGCTGCTCCGGTTTCTCCACAGACTTCGTGCATCTGGTCAATGACCTTATCTGGAGACGCGCCCAACTTCTTAGCGATGGCCTTGTGTTCTGCCTTGAAGATGCAGGGGAAGACGACTTTATTTACATCATTCATCGTGATACCGAGTTTCTTGAACAAACCGTCCACTGCCTCGGGAATGAACTTTGAATAGGCCTCTTCGCGAAGCCAGCGCTCTTCCCACATATAGTCCACGGCCTTCCATGAACCCCGGTAATGATCGACGAAATCATAGGATACCGTGTAGCTGCCCTTAAACTCGGCAATCACGTCATCGCCATTTCCAACGAGCAGTGACGCAGCACCATCACCGAACCACATTTCATAAAAATAGGCGGGTTTTGTCTGCCGATTGTCCGAGGCGGTTACGAGGATGCTCTTCTTATCCCCCGCTTTAACCACGTCCAAGGCCGTGAGCAGCCCAGTCGTGCCTGCCCTCATGGAGGACGTGAAATCTGCCGTTACAATGTTACTCCTCAAATTCAAAGCCGTCGCCAGAATTCCTGCATTCTGGCGGTCACCAAATGGTAGCGTGGTGGAGCAAACATACCCTCCATCGATCGCCTTCTTGTCCTTGCCGATGATGCAATCTTGGGCGGCTGAAACTGCCATGGTCAGGGCGTCTTCATCGTAGTTGCACATCGACCGCTCCCCTTGGGCTACGGCGATGATTGCCGGAGCGAACCATCCCATGGCCTGAAAAATGGCCATGCGGTCCAGCCTCAGGCGGGGGATGTATGCGCCGTAGGAAGTAATTCCGATCATTGTTGGCCTCCTTTTCTCTATATCATTAGAATTTGAATATTTTTTCAAGAAGCTGGGACTTCATCAGATCACCCTCTATCTTGAGTTTCTTGCTCGTGTATGCCTTCATCGCCGTGATTTCGCCGTTCATCAGGCTGAGAAAATCTGCCGCATTGATGATCAAAGTCGTCGTGGGGTTGGCATGTTTTGACTTATCAATTTTTAGGGCACCACCCTTGACTTCGGCATACCAGTCGCCACCCCCTTCACCGGAGATGGAATACTGGAACACAACATCGGCACCGGCTGCGGCTGCAGCGTCAAAGGCGGACGGCATCTTTGCAAAAACTTCGTCCGTGCTCTTGAAGCCACCTTTGGGACCTTCGGCCTTGGGCGTCAGGGCAGTCAGGAGGTCGCCAAGAACAAAGTCATTGAGCTGCTCGAATTCCTTGGCTCCTTTCATATTCCGGATTTTCTCAAAGTTTGCCCGGACTTCTTCCGGCGTGGGAACCCTCTGCCCATCGCCGATGAGAACGCCAGGACCGGTCTGCATGGCTGCCCTGTTATAGAAACCCATGCCGCAATTATAAATCTTGCCGCTGCCCTGGCATTCTTCCGAGCACAGGTACAGCACGATCGGCGCAATAAATTCGGGCTTGAGTTTTGCGAAAAGATCGGGTGGCAGCACATCTTCCGTCAGGCGTGAAGCGGCAATCGGCGCGATGGTGTTCACCTTTATATTGTACTTTGCACCTTCCAGTTTCAGCGTATTCATAAAACCTACGAGCCCCATCTTCGCCGCACTGTAGTTCGTCTGGCCAAAATTCCCATACAAGCCGGCAGCGGATGTTGTCATAATAATGCGGCCATAGCCATTGTCCCGCATGACCTGGAATGCCGGGCGCGTTACATCGTAAGCCCCGCGCAAATGAACCGCGACCACTGCATCCCAATTCTCGGGCTCCATCTTCAAAATTCCCTTATCCCTTAAAATACCCGCGTTATTGATCAATATATCCACTTTGCCAAAGGCATCCACCGCCGTCTTGACGATGCCCTGACCTCCCTCGGCTGTAGCAACATTGTCATAGTTTGCTACCGCCTGACCGCCTGATGCCTTGATCTCACCCACTACCGTGTCGGCCGGTGATGCAGAACCGGCACCCGATCCATCACGCGCACCACCGAAATCGTTCACCACTACCTTGGCGCCGCGTTTGCCCAGCTCCAGCGCATAGACACGCCCCAAACCGGCACCCGCACCTGTCACGATCGCTACGCGACCATCAAAACGAACCTCGCCCTGCATTATGCTTCCTCCCTTCTCCCATGTTGTTTGAATTTCGCTTGAATAAAAAAGTTCATTTCCTGGCAGGCTGCGTGTTTCTGCGGCCGCCTATCGGACTATTCTCACCTTCACCCATGGTGAAGGCGGGTATATGAATGATCTTCAGGGTCTCCTTCACAAGGGCGATATATTTTGCCCGTTCAAGCTTCAGTATGGACCGAAAAAAAATTTCACCGGAAACAAAGTTATGAATGGAGTTCATAATAGCCAGAATCATCATTTGTGCCAGCCGGGAGGTCTTCTTGCGCTCCTTGCTCATGCCCATGGCCCAGGCAATCTCGGCAGTAAACTCCGGGACCTGCAGCTCGAGCACTTCCTCGTCCCTGGTTTTTCCAAAACACCTCCAGAGGATAAGGTTGGAAATCTCAGGGTGCTCAAATAGATAATCTGTCATCTGATCGATCGAAATTTCAAGCCGTTCACCGATGCTGAGTCTATGAACAATGCTCTCCACTTCAATGAGCTTCTGGCCGAGGTCTTTATTGATGTCTAGAACAACGGATTCAAACAGGTTTTTTTTCTCGCCCCAATGGTAGTGCAGGGTCGAGATGTCAATGCCAACCTCCTGTGCAATCATCCGAGTTGTCGTGCCGTGATAACCATAGTCGCCGAACATTTTGCGGGCACCCGCCAGAATGCGGGCTTTCATTGAGTCAGGATCTTTGTGGGCCTTCTCGAGGGGGGTGGCCATCGATTTATTCCATGCTTTGATTCCATCAAATGATGGAAAAACATATCGGCAAACTTTCTTGATGTCAAGTGAAAAAAATTCACTATCTAAAAATATTTGTCACCGGGATACCGTTAAAATATTGGAGATGATATCTCACTCAATGGGGTCATTGTAAGGTGGCTTGACAAATCTTTGTTGTGGCGCTACTAAAGCTAGCTTTCATTGTGAGTCCTCTTTAAGGACAAGCCTCAATGCAGTCGACATTTGAAAATCACCCCTTGTATCCGATCACACATTGCCGAAGCATTGCTTTTTTTGGGGCCTCCAACAATTTTTCCGCCATGGGGACGATCATATTGAATGCTATGAAAGCCATGCAATTCAGTGGGCCCATTTATCCCATTCACCCCCGGGAGCAAACAGTCCAAGGCATCAGTGCCTATCGAAGCATTCATGACATTCCCGAAGTGCCGGAATTGGTTGTCATTGTTTTGCCTACAAAGCTGGTCTGCCAGATACTGGATCAATGTGGTCAGATCGGGATTCGTCATGCTGTAGTCATCTCAGGTGGTTTTCGGGAAACCGGCGATGAAGGTGCCGCTCTTCAGGATAAACTTGTCTCTATCGCCGACCGTTGGGGCATACGTATCATTGGCCCCAATTGTATTGGTCTAGTTGACACAATACGTCGTATCAACACAACTCCGTTCTTGTATGACGGTTCGCAGGGATCTGTTGGCTTCGTTTCCCAAAGCGGTAGTTTCATTGCCCAGATGTTCCAAAGGCTAACAAGCTTTGGTATTGGTTTTAGCACAGCATTCAGCGTCGGTAATGAGGCGAACGTTGATATTGTTGACTGCCTATCCTATCTAAAGTCCTGTCCACATACCAAAGTTATAGGCATGTATATCGAGGGGATAAGTCATGGCGAAGATTTTGTAAATGTGTCCCGATCCATTGTACCCCATAAGCCCATTATTGCATATTATGTCGGAGGAACGGAAACCGGAAAGCGTGCTGGTTATTCACACACCGGTGCCTTATCCGGTCCTGACGACCTTTATGATGGCATTTTCCGCCAATGTGGAGTTATTCGCGCACAGTCAGTCATAGAACTGTTTGATTTTTGCTGGGCGTTGGGTGCCATGCCCGCACCAAAGGGGAAACGTGTTGTAATCCAGACGCATTCGGGTGGCCCTGGGGCTGCTGCGGCTGATGAGTGTGGAAGAGCGGGTCTTCAGATACCTGCACTTGGGAATGAGACCGTTAAGAAGCTGTATCGCTATATGCCCCACACCGGAAGCATCAATAACCCCGTGGATATAACTTACGCAAAGAATCCCTTGGATTATTTTTCAGAAATACCCAAGATTCTTTTTGAAGATCCGCAAACAGACATGCTTCTGATGTATATCCTTATGCCGAACCTAATGGTTCGCAAGCCTCTTGAGGCAATGGGTCTTTCCCAAGAGCGGGCAGCTGAAGAAAGCAGAAAAATCATCGATGCCCAGGCTGATTCCGTAGGCAAACTGTGGCAGCATTCAGGCAAGCCTCTTGTTGGGTATACCTTCCGGAGCCTTGAAGAGCAATTCACAAAAAGACTCCTTGAGAAAGGCATACCTGTTTTTCCCGATCCGGCCCGCGCCGCCCGCGCTCTGAGGGCCCTGTATGACTACAAACGATTTCGCGATAAAGTGGGAAAACAATAATCACACCCATTGATATCCCGATTGCTGTCATCCTGCTGACCGTCAATGAAGTTGGTATTTTTTGCTTTTTTTGCAGATCCCTAAACATCGGATGATCTGTAACACGCTTGTCTAGCACTATCATTGCGGAGACCGAAAACGGTTCCTGCAAACATGCTGCCTTCAGTGTGTATTTCACATGATCCCTAAATTCGCATATCCACTGATCGACATACATGTGGACTGCGATGGGGGATGACCATGATGAAGAACTCTTGAATCTTATTACAGTGGATCTGTATCCTGTAGGGATCTGCTCTTCGGGCGCATAGGGGAAAATTTTCGCTCTGTACTGCCTTAAAACATCGCGTGTATGCTTAATGTCATTTTCTGTTGACACTATTTTACTAAGACCCTATAAAGAAGCACTTAAACAACATCAGTTAGGTGACATAAACTGACATTTTAATGGTGGTGGGGATACCATGAAATTGAAAAATATTATGATTGCTCTTTGCATTGCTATGTGCCTGTTCAAGGCTCAAATGGGTCTTTGCCTTACTCCCGAGGAATCCTTCCAGAAAAGCTTCCCGCAGATCAAATTCAGCGGGATGAGCAAAACCCAGATTCCCGGAATCTATGAAGTCGTCGTCGGCAGCGAGATCATCTATTACTCCCCAGAGGCCGAGCTGGTCATATCGGGGAATATCTTCACAAAAGATATGAAAAATCTCACCAATGAAAGACGCATGAGCATGCTTGCCCAGAAGCTCAAGGATGTTCCCTTGGAGAAGGCTATCAAGGTAGGAAACGGAAAGATCAGTGTTATCGAGTTTACCGATCCTGACTGCCCGTATTGCCGGAAGGCTTCTGAGTTTTTCGCGAAGCGGGCTGATGTAACCAGACATGTCTTCTTGTTAGCACTACCTATGCATCCCAATGCGAAGGACAAGGCACGCTATGTCCTCTGTGCCAAAGACCGGGCAAAGGCTTACGAAGAAGCAATGACCGGTAAACTTGATGACATGAAATTTGCCAAATGTCAGGATGCTACGGCGGAGGAAACCCTTGCTGCCTATGAAAAGATCGCAGCCGACGTTGGTATTCAGGGGACACCGTTCTTCTTCATCAAGGGGCAGACGGTCACCGGAGCGAACATACCTGTAATCGAAAACATCCTAGGCAGTGACAAATAACCGCCAATTATCATGAGAGGTTTTCCTGCAAGTGATGCCAATACTGTATTGTCCCCTAGCTGTCTGCGGTATGGGGAATTATGCCCTGCGATAATTTTGGATTTAAACGATGGAGCGAAGGGGAGCATTTTAATAGATCAGAAGAACATCGGCTCCCGAAGGATTGCCTCGCGGGCCCTTGCGGCCAAGGAGGACATTTGCGGATGAGAGTCCCGCAGTGAGGTGATCTGACGTAGGTTGTCCGCTGTTCGAGAAATCAGCATGGCAAGATCTCCGTCGGCGATATCATAGTCCCTTACCAGTTTGTCCCATGTTGCCCCGTATGCCCAATCCAACATCACAGCAGCCGTCCATGGATAGAGAATGGGACTTTTAAAACCCGCGGCCTTCAAGCGGGAGGCTAGAGGCTTTGTGGCTTCCACGATGTGTCTGAATGCGGCCCTAAGGTTTGGTGATAGATCCCTTGCCCGGACGGATAATTCCTGTTCCCCATCATAAACGAAAGGCGCAACAACGGCTGCAAAGAGAGGCGCTTCATGGCTGGGAAAAGCTCTTCGCTTCAACCCTTCGGCAATCATCAACGGATGATCGAGACGCAGCCTTGAAGCCCATACGCCGTCCTCCGTCAAGTGGTCAGCGCTATCGACAAAACCTTCTACCTTCAGAAAATAGAGGTGGCGGCGAAAATCCAGCCATAGTTCTTCCGCTGTCTGAAACTGCCGCCCAGATGATTGCTGATAATACGTGGCGAAGGAGCGCCTGAAGATTTCCCGAATATCATTCGGTGTTTGAGAAAGCAGTAGGTTAAGGACCATTGAGAAATCATTGCGGATCTGGCTTACAATGTCATCCGGCCCTGACCGCAGGAGACGCCGAATGTGGTGTAAGTCCATGAAACGACCGGGCAGCAGAAGCATGAAACCGATCCGGTCCTGCCCTCGCCGCCCCGCCCTTCCAGTCATCTGGTGAAACGCCGTACTGCTGAGCGGTTTGAATTCATGCCCGTCAAACTGGTCGGAATGAAGAAGCACAATCGCCCGTGCCGGGAAATTAACACCGGCTGCTACTGTCGAAGTGGCAAATATCGCCCGCAGATGACCGCGCTTCATCATTTCTTCAATAAGGAACTTCCAAGCCGGAAGCTGGCCCCCATGATGGGCGGCGATCCGGGCAGTCATCAGTGCGTTCAAATGCCTGTGACCCCTCAAGTACGGGAAACGCTCCAGAAGGCCGGCCAGGTCATATGCGAATTCACTGCCGTGAATATGGCTTGAAGCCGATTGGAGTTTCTTGATGGCATCATCGCAATCGGTGCGCGACTTCAGAAAAAATATTGCCGGCAGAAGGCGATAAGCTTCCAGGACGTCTAGGACACTTGTCGGATTGATGGGGCGTCTATATTTCCGCCGCCCCTTCCCATCATTTTCGATGTACGCCCTGACACCCGGAAACCATTCCTTTTTTTGGACGAAGGGCATCAACCTGCCGGAAGGGTGGAGAAACAATGGATACAGGGGGACGGGACGTCGATCCGCCGCAATAACACGGCAGGCCTTGCCACGGATGGCGGACAGCCAGGCGGCTATTTGGCTGGCGTTACCAATCGTGGCGGAAAGCATCAGAAGAGGTATCCGGGCAGGGAGATAAATCATTATCTCTTCCCATACAACACCCCGATCACGGTCTCCGAGAAAATGAGCCTCATCCAAGATCACCAGGTCGCATGGCAGATCCCTCCCCTTGTGCATGGCGTCGTAGAGCTGGTTGCGGAATATCTCCGTTGTGCCAACGATAATCGGTGCTTCGGTATTTTCTTTCGTATCCCCTGTGAGAATACCGACGTTGGCGCTATCGAAAGAATCGCCGAATTCAACCCACTTGGCATTGCTCAAAGCTTTTAGCGGCGAAGCATACCAACATCTTCCCCCCTTCCGAAGCACGCGGTGCATCGCCTGCTCGGCGATCCAGGTCTTGCCGGAGCCTGTTGGTGCCGTGACAAGACAATCTGATTGCTCAATTGCCTTAAGCGCCTCAATCTGAAACAGATCGGGTTTAAAGTGGTTTTCCGGGGGTTTGCCAATCTTGAGGAAGATTTGCTTTAGTGAGGCGTCCGCTTCAGGATGGATGAAATGGTCATTCCGCTGTGAAAACTGTTTTTTCCGGCGTTCTGGCCGCCTTTGGCGCGGATGATAGGAACGTTCCATTATCCTAGGACTATGAGGGCGTCCACCGCCACAGGACGGCCCTGCTTGTCCAAGATCACCGGATTTGCGTCGATCTCCTTGATTTCCGGCACGTCCAAACCGATCTGGCCCATGCGGATCAGCATATCCGCGAGTGCCTCCCTGTCTGCTTCGGGCATACCCCTGATCGGCCCAAGGATTTTATTGCCCTTGATGTCATCCATCATCTCAAAGGCATCTATCTTTTCAAAAGGGGCTTTCCGGAAAGCAACGTCTCTAAGGATTTCCGTGAATATTCCTCCCAGTCCGAACATGACACACGGGCCAAACTGGGGATCACGTGTCATACCTGCGACAAGCTCTCTGGATCCCTTTACCATTTCTTCAACCAGTACGGATCCTTTCCCATGCGGCATATTTCTGCTGAGTTCAGAGTATGCCTTCCCCGCTTCATCCCTGCTGCGGATGTCAAGACGGATCAACCCTTTTTCCGTTTTGTGGGCAATCTCCGCTGAGCAACCCTTCATGACGAGAGGGAACCCTACCACACCCACCGCCTTATCCAGTTCTTCTGGCCTTTCCATCAGGAAATGTTTTGTAACCGGAATCCCATAGGAAGAAAGGACCTGCTTTGCTTCGAACTCCGACAGGGCAGAACGCCCTTCATTTACAGCCCTTTTAACAATATCCATGTTTAGTGCCTCCTGATCTCACATACATTGTTTCCAAGGTATTTTCAACCAGCTTTCCTAGAGACGTTCTTACACAATTGCCGAAACTAGATATTCATTGCAGTTCAGACCCATATCAATGCCCCAATGGGCGTGGTTGATAGATATCTTGTATGAGGCTGGAAAAACAATTGACACACTTTCCGGGGAATCCTCATCATGCTGCACCGTGCAGGCAGGGGTCCTGAGCGGACTTTTTTTCTGAAAACCAGTTGTCAGATGTCAAAAACACGAACGCGAGGAGAGTGCCGCGCAATATATGGGCCATCAGAAACCATATATTGAACATCAAGAGTGTTTTTATGAAGGCTTGAACTTCAAACTTCCGTAATAACAAAGATTTATTTAAAAGTTGTATTGGCACTAATCTTGCACAATAAATGGAGAATTTATTCCATCCAGCAATAATGAGAAAGGAGAAAAGGCATGGATACATCGTATCTGTCACTTAATGGAAAAGTTGCAGTTGTCACTGGGGGAAGCCGCGGGATTGGCAGGGCCGTTGCATTAACGCTGGCCGATGCAGGGGCTGATGTCGCCATTGGCAGTCGTAAGCTGGCAGACCTTGAAAAGGTTGCAGAGGAAATCAGAGCAATGGGGCGCAAGGCCATTGCTGTGGCCATGCATAACCGTGAAATCGAAAGCATTAAAAACTTTGTCGATACGATTATGAAGGAATTCGGACGGATCGACATTCTCGTAAATAATGCGGCAACCAATCCGGGAATGGGACTGCTTGTGGATATGGACGAGAAGATGTACGACCAGATCATGGTCACGAACCTTAAAGGCTACACGATTCTGAGCCAGTTGGCTGGCAAGGTGATGCAGCAGCAGAAGCGTGGCAACATCATCAATGTATCCTCCGTTGGCGGTGTTAGTCCTGATGTCGGATTAGGATTGTACTGTATCAGCAAGGCTGGTATTGGCATGCTGACCCGGGCGATGGCCAAGGAATTAGGGGGCTTCGGTGTGCGCGTTAACTGCATCGCTCCTGGCGTGGTCCGGACGAAATTCAGCCAGGCCCTCTGGAGCAATGAACCGCTGATGAAGCAGGAACTCGCCCATACGCCGATCCAACGCATTGCCGAACCGGAAGAGATTGGGAGAATCGCCCTGTTCCTTGCTTCGGATGCCTCGGCTTACATGACGGGACAGATCCTAGTTGTCGATGGTGGTGGATCGATCTGAAAAAGAACATTCAACTTCATCCCCTCACGCGGGGAGAATTCAAAGGAGGCGACACCTATTATGGGTTTGATGACAGCTCAAGAGTATAAAGATAGTTTAAACGACGGACGGATTGTATATTACAAAGGTCGAAAGATTGAAAACGTCTCAAAAGATCCGGATCTCATGGCCTGTGTGGAGACCGTGGCAGTGGATTATGAAATGGCTCATGATCCTCAATATAAGGATCTTGCCCTGGTTTATGATGAGGCACTGGGCGAATATATCAGCCGATATTACCACACGCCGCAAAACGGGCAGGATCTTCTCAAGCAGCTGGAGTTAATCATCAAGGCCACCGAACTCGGGGAGGGATACATTCCACTGGCCCACGACATCGGTGCGGATGCCTTGAATGCGATTGCCATTAATGCTCGATCGATGAAGGATGCTGGAAAGATGTATCTGGAGCGGATCGAAAACTTCCGCACATATTTGAAGAAGACGGATAAGTGCATTGTCGCAGGTGTGACGGATGTGAAGGGCGACAGAAGCTTGCGCCCTTCGGATCCAAAGCAGAATCATTCCGATTTCCACGTCCGAGTCGTCGATAAGAATGATAAGGGTATTGTTGTGCGAGGCGCCAAGGTCCATATCACCGGTGCAGCCTATGCCCATGAATTTTTTGTCATTCCCTGCCGGGCCATGACGGATGCAGATGTAGATTACACGGTTGCGTTTGCCATTCAAGCAAACGCCAAGGGGATCCGCCAGATCGTCCGTCCTTTCCATTCTCGGATCAGCGATTTGGAGTTCCCGGTCGGGCGCCCCCTGCGCCGGATGCATACCGATTCTCTCATCATCTTTGATGATGTCTTCGTTCCTTGGGAACGAGTCTTTCTCTGTGGAGAAACAAAGTTCGCCGCCTCCATCGTCTACAACTTCGCCTTGATGCACCGGCGTACGGGATGCGCGTACCGTATTCCCCTGAGTGAGCAACTTCTGGGGGCGGCCGTGGCGATTGCCGAATACAACGGAGTGGTTGATGCCCCGCACGTCAGGGAAAAGATCACGGAATGCGTCATCTATCTGGAGACTCTCACCGCCCTGTCTCGGTCAGCATGTCTGGACTTCGTTGATCACACCGGCATTCCGGTTCCTAACCCCATAACAACGAACATAGCCAAATATCACTTTGCCCACAACTATCACAAGATTGTCGAGATTGTTCAGGATCTGGCGGGCGGATTACTTGTTACGTCCCCAACGTATAAAGACTGGCTCAATCCTGAAACCCATAATGACATCGACAAGTATCTGGGTGGTAAGGCGGGATTGCCGACCGAGACGCGTCTGCGAATGTTTGACCTAATCCGCCGTATGACTTCCGCGGATCTGGAAACGATTTGTATCCATGGCGAAGGATCACCTTATGCCGAACGGATGACAATTCTCATGGAAGCTCGGGGACTCATAAAGAAGTGCAAACAACTTGTCGAAGATCTGGCAGGCATTAAGAAGTAATCAAGAGGCTATGGCGCTAGACTTCAATTAAGGAGGCTGGTGTTGCGAGTCTGTTGAGGGAATCGGTATGATGGAGGTCCATGATTTTCCATTGCAGAACTGGTGACGATGGCCGAGCCCCACATTTTCGAGATGGGGCAGGATGTTTAGGGAGGTCATGGACGGGTTCTATGTTCTGAACGGCAAGGTGACCTGTGAGGTTGTTAGCCGTGTTCAGGCTTCAGGTATCCCATCGGATGTTCCGGCTTGAGAATGATTTATGAGATGTACCTCCGGCTTAGTGGCCGAGCTGGCCAGAGGCGCCTTGAAACCCCGTTATGCCTCGATACATGATCCGGGCGCTATCCCCTCATGAACGTTTGCAGGATGCCATCCTCGGCAAAAACTGCCTCCGATGGCGATGTTTAACATTGCCGAGATGGTTGGTGAATATCATTAAGAGTCATGCCGGTTTGCAGGGTACATGGCATTAAAGCATCATGATCCGTAAAGAAGGAGGTCGATATGAGTAAACTCAAAGGGAAGGTGGCAATCATCGGGATCGGCGAGGTTCCCACGGGTAGGTACCCGGATACGGCAGCCATCTATCATGCCATTGCCTCAGCGCAGATGGCCATCAAGGATGCCCGCATCAAGAAGGATGAGATCGATTACGTCATGCCGACGGCAGCTCTGTTCAGTCCTCAGTTCAATACGGAGCTTGTAACGTGTCGGGTGGCTGAAGAATTGGGACTCAAAAATGTGAAGAAGAACTGCCAAGTTTTCGCCGGTGGTTCCAGTAGCACATGCGCCTTAGAAATTGCCGCTAGCCTCATCAACAGCGGTGCGGCAAACATGATCCTGTTTGTTCATGCCGAACGTTTAGGGACAGGCGTATCCGCGCAGGGCGGTATTGACCTATTTGCTCAGGCCGGGATTTCAGCAGAATGGGAGGTGCCCTATGGTCAGCATTACTCGTCCATCGCTGCCATGTCCACGATGCGCTACAAGTTTGAAACGGGTTGCACGGATGAGCACTTGGCTGCTGTCTGTGTCTCCAATCGGAAGTGGGCGCAGCTGAATCCCAACGCCATGTTTAGGAAGGATCTGACTATTGAAGAGGTGATGTCTTCCAAGATGCTTTCAACACCACTCAGGGCCAAACATTCCAACATGTTAGCAGATGGCGGCGCGGCCTTCATTGTCACTTCGGCCGAACGGGCACGTGAGATAACGGAACGGCCCGTCTATCTCTTGGGAGAAGGCGGTGTCGTAACCCATTTTGTCTATTCTCAGGAACCAGATGTCAGCCGGTTCGGTTGGGCCAAGGCAGCCCGGGCGGCATTCGAAGAAGCTGGATTGTCACCCAAAGACATCGATGTAGCGGAGATCTACGATTCCTATCCGATATTCCAATTGATTGGATTTGAAGAAATTGGTTTTTGTGAACGGGGTCAAGGTGGCGAGATGTTTCTACAGGGTGATACTTGGCCAGGTGGGAAGATCCCCACAACTACCAATGGCGGCATGCTCTCCCAAGGGCATACAGGAGCAGGCGGCGCCGTTGCCCTGATGGTGGAAACGGTACGTCAATTGATGGGTAAAGCTGGTGAGCGCCAGGTCAAGGGAGCACGTTTCGCTGTCGAGACGGCTGTCGGAGGAACCTATATGGACGCTCAAGTAACTATTTTAGGAGCGGAAATTCCGTAAGAGAGGAGATCATTATGGATATACCTGTAAAACCCAAACCCATTCCCGTCGTCAACCCTTGGGCCAAACCCTTTTGGGAGGCGGCCAGAGATGAAAAATTGATCATTCAGAAGTGTCAGGACTGCGGAAAATATATCTTTTACCCGAGGATTGCATGCCCGGATTGCTTTTCCGATAATGTCGTCTGGACTCCCGTTTCAGGCAGAGGCAAGGTTTATACATATACCGTCGTGGAGAATAATCCTCCCTCAGCCTTCGTAGTCGATCTTCCCTTCGTGATTGCCGTGATCCGCTTGGAGGAAGGTGTGCAGATGCTCAGCAATATCGTCGGCTGTGACCCATACAAGGTCTACTGCGAGATGCCGGTGACAGTCGTCTTCGAGAGATTGAATGAAGAATTCAAGCTGCCGAAGTTTAAGCCGGTAGAAGTGTAACCTTCAGTGGCCAGGCCCTTATGATAGCATGGTCCTCAACAGAACGGGCCGCCTGATGTCTTCGCGAGGAGATTGAAAGTGGATTTTAATTTTACCGAGAAGCAGAATGCATTGCGGGATAAAGTGCGGGCATATACGGAGGAGCACATCTCCAGGGATATCATCCGGGAAATTGAAGAAAAGGACGAATTTCCCCACGGTCTCGTAAAGAAATTTTGCGAGCGGGGTTTGGCCAAGGTCAATATCCCGGAGGCTTATGGAGGCCTAAACGGGGACATCGTAGACCTGATGATCATTTTTGAGGAGATTGCGAAGCGCTCCCCTGTCTTGTGTTGGAATCTCGGCAACATCCTTTTATACGGAAACGAGATCATAGGTGTGAACGGCAACCAGGAACAGAAGGATGAGTATCTCCCGAAGCTGGCTCGGGGTGATATCATGTTCAGTTTTGCCATTACGGAGCCCAACGCCGGATCGGACGCCGCCAGCATCAAGACTCGGGCAGTCTATGAAAACGGATATTATGTAATCAATGGTGGTAAAATGTTCATCACAGGGGCAGGAGTTACACAGTATACAGTGACTTTCGCCCGCACGGCTGAGTCAAAATATGGTGGGATCACTACCTTTATCGTCGATACCTCTCTCGAAGGATATGGCGCAAGGCCCATCAAAAAGCTTGGGTTCCATGGTTCCAATACCTGTGAAGTGGTTTATGACAATGTTCGGGTGATGCCACAATCCATCCTCGGCGGTGAAGCGAAGGGACTCAACAACGGATGGAAGCAAGAGATGAAGCTCCTGAATCAGGAACGACTCGTTTTGTCTTCAATGACCCTTGGGATGGCGCAGTCCTCTTTCGATGAGGCCCTTCAGTTTGCCCGGGAGAAGATGCAACGGACAGATCCGGCCAGGGATGTCCAATCGATCCAGCATGACATAGCCGAAATGGCCTCCGAACTGGAGGCCATGAAGGTCTTGGCTTACAGTGCGGCCTGGAAAGAGGCACAGGGGTTGAACCCGGTCCGGGAAACGTCCATGACCAAGTATTTCTGCGCCGAAACGGCCAAAAATATTATTTTGAAAGGCATGAATGTCTTGGGTGAATCCGCTGCTTCCATGGACTACGAAATGCAGAGAAATCTTCGGGAGATTCTCATCTTTTCGATCGGCGGTGGTACGTCACAGATCCAGAAGAACATCATCTGTAAGACGTTTGGGCTTTAAGAGCCGAAGGATTATGGGTAATAACTCAGGATCAGCCCTGCGGATGCAGAAGACAATACAAGGGACACGACTTGAAAAAGAGGATCTTGAACATGGCACAGGTATTTACCTGTAAGAATGAGGACGGCGTGGCAGTGATCCGGTTTGATGTACCTGGCGAGCTGATGAACACCTGGACGGAGGGCGCCATTGCCGATTTCGCTGTGCTACTGGGAGTTCTGGAAAAAGAAAAAGACCGTTATCGGGGCGTAATTTTCATCTCTGGGAAGGACACGAATTTCCATGCAGGCGCGAATCTCAACATGCTGAGCGCGGAGAAGAATTTCGATGACTTCCGCAAGGGATGCGACCAGTTCAATGCTCTGTTTATGCGTTTAGAAAATCTTGGTATCCCGACGGTGGCCGCTATCCATGGCCCCTGCATGGGGGGCGGGTATGAGTTTGCCTTAACCATGACCGCCCGTATTGCCACCAATAGCAAGCGGACAAGCATTGGTCTTCCTGAATGCAACGTGGGCGTTATTCCCGGCGCTGGTGGCACCCAGCGCCTTCCCCGGCTCATCGGTTATCCGTCCCTAGACTTTATCCCCCGTGGTACTGTTCTTCCGGCCGTCAAGGCTTTAGAGGTTGGCATGATCGACCGAGTGATTCCGGAGGGTGACGATCTGTTAACCAGTGCGAAAGCATTCTTGGCGGAGATAATCGCCGGCACGGCCAACCTGAGGCGTGAGAAACCGGACCTCTCCGCGTTGGATGCTGCCTTAGAAGCCGCGAAGAAGAATGTCCTGAAGGCAACACGCGAGAGGGAAATCCCGGCCCCAATGCTGGCCCTCAAGGCCATGAGTGAAGGACTCAGGGGCTCTATTAAAGATGGCCTCAAGATCGAAACAGACTGTTTCATTGAAGCGCTGAAGGCGCCGGAGTCCAAGGGGATGATTAACACCTTCTTTTTAAAGACCCTTTCCGATAAGCCGAAAGCCATGATCCCCAAAGGCTTTGAACCCAAGCCTATCCGTAAATTCGGAGTCCTCGGCTTCGGCACCATGGGGAGGGGGATCATCATTAATATAATTACCCGGACAAAATTGCCGGTCGTGGTCAAGGATGTGCCTCAGGCCTTGGATCCGGGGATGGGTTTCATTCGCAAGATTCTGGAAGGGATGGAGGCGAAGTACAAACTCAAGGATTCCGTCGACAATCTGCTCACCCTTGTTAAGCCAGTGACGGCGTGGACAGAGGATTTCAAGGATGTCGATGTCGTAATCGAAGCTGTCTTTGAAGATCCCGCGGTCAAGACTCAGGTCTATAAGGAACTATGTCAGGTCGTGTCGGAAGATTGTATCTTGGCAACGAACACCTCGAGCCTACCTGTGGACAAGCTTGCTGCCAGTGTTTTGAAGCCGGAACGTTTCGTAGGGGCCCATTTCTTTTCCCCAGTTTGGATGATGGAACTTTTGGAGGTGATCCAAGGTAAGGCTACAAGTGAAGCCACGGTGAACAACATGTTGGCAGTTTGTGCAGCCATGGGTAAACGCCCCGTTGTCTGCAAGGACAATCCCGGCTTCGTGGTCAACGCGATGCTCTTCCCTTATTTTATCAAATCTTTCGAACTTCTGGCTGAAGGCGTTCCCATGGAGAAAATCGACGCGGCCATGCTGAAATTCGGTCTTCCCGTTGGCCCTATCCGTCTGACTGACGAAGTGGGGATCGATGTTTCATATCTTGTACTGACAAAATCTTTGGGGGTGGTGCCACCACGAGCCCTCGAGAATGTCTATAAGGCTGGGCGCTACGGCCGCAACAAAAACGGAAAGGGATTCTATACGAAAGGAGGTTCACCAGATCCTGAGGTCTTGCCCCTAATCTACTCGGATAATAAACAAAAGGAATATTCTGTTGCGGAACTGCAGGACATGCTTTTTACGCCCTTTGTCAAGACTGGGTATGAACTGCTGAAAAAACAGGTGGTCAGTGATCCCCGGTCAATTGACATCGGCGCTATCTGGGGCATCGGATTCCCCGCTGATAAAGGCGGACCAATGAAGTGGGCTGACCTTACCGGCCTGAGCGAAAAGCTCTATGGAGAAAAATTTTACCGGAAATAAAGCACCACCAATCATGGAAATGAATGGTTGGCATAGCGAGGAGCAAAGCCCAAAAGACTGGGAGATAATGAGGACAATCATGGCCACAATGTTCCATGGCATTACCTGTGCCGACCTGTATGATCGTTCGGTGGCAGCTTTTCGCCCGCATACCGCCATTCTTTTCAACGACATAAAATATACTTACGGTGAACTGCAGAAGAACGCTTATTCCTTGGCCAATGCCCTGAACAAACTGGGGCTCAAAAAAGGGGACCGGGTGGCTTTTCTCATGTCGAATTGTCCGGAATACATCTTCTGCGAATATGCACTGGGAAAGCTGGGGCTTGTCCGGGTTCCTTTAGCCGTGCTCCTCAGCTCCAAGGATCATATCTACATGATGAACCAGTCCGAGTGTGTGGCACTGATCTATCATGAACGGTTGGCTGGACGCGTCAAGGAGATGATCCCCGCGCTCGAGACCGTCAAGAGATTCATCTGTATTGCTCAGGACCCGACCATAGTAACACAGGGTCATGAGCATCTGCAGAGTCTCATTAAACACCATACACCAGATGTGCCCCATGTTGATCTGAATTGTGACGATTTGGCCGGTATTTATTATACCGGCGGCACAACCGGCCTTCCCAAAGGGGTGATGATGTCCCACAATACTTGGGTGGGAACCTTCGTCAGCGAGATGCTTCATCTTGGTGTAGACTGGGATGAGGTGTTTGCCTTTGTCACGCCACTGACCCATGCGGGCGGCTGCCTGATCCTGCCCATCCTGCTGAAACGTGGGATATGTGAAATCCAGGATCACTTTGACCCGAAGATCTTTTTGGATAGGGTAGAAAAGGTGAAGGTCACGTCGACCTTTATCGTGCCCACAATGATCTACGTTCTCCTCGACACTCCCGACCTCAAGAATTACGACCTATCGAGCCTACGCAACATCATTTACGGCGCTTCTCCCATTGCTCCAGCACGCCTAAACCAGGCGGTAAACACCCTGGGGCCGATCTTTACCCAGCTCTTCGGCCAGACGGAGTCCCCCATGATGATCAGTTGCCTGTCGCGGCAAGAACATGTCATTGCGGATCCGAACCGACGAATGAAAATCTACACCTCCTGTGGTCGGCCGGTGATGACAGCGGATGTGCGCATCGTTGATTTAAACGGCAAAGAACTACCTCACGGCGAAGATGGCGAGATCGTCTGCCGAACAATCAATATGATGATGGGCTATCTTAAAAATCCGGAACAGACAGCAGAGACCATCCGGGACGGCTGGCTGTGGACTGGAGATATGGGCAGGTTCGATGAGGAAGGGTATCTCTACATTGTGGACCGTTCGAAGGATATGATCATCAGCGGTGGATTCAATATCTTTCCGAGGGAAATAGAGGATGTCCTCCACGAGCACCCGGCGGTGAAGAATGTAGCCGTCGTAGGTGTTCCCCATGAGAAATGGGGAGAGGAAGTGACGGCGGTGGTGACACTTCACGAAGGTCAAACCGTTGGGGGAAAAGAACTCATTGAGTTTGTCAAGGCGCGCAAAGGAAGCCTCGTAGCCCCGAAGAGTGTCAAATTCTGGGATGAGATTCCCCTGACGAATCTAGGGAAGCTTGATAAGAAGAAAATCCGGGAAACATTCTGGAAGGACAAGGACCGTAAGGTGTAAAGCGGCAATACTTCAGGAATAGAGTAAGGGTAGGCGGAAAAATCGATTGTCCCTAGCTTGGCACGGCATGAGAAAAGGAATATAAAATGGATTTTGCATTGACTGAGGAGCAGAGATTTATCAAAGATACCGTCCAGAAGTTTGTGGCGAGAGAATGTGAGCGTGAGACGATCAAACGCATGGATGAGAAGGGAGAATTTCCTGAAGACCTCTTCCGAAAAGTGGCCGACATTGGTCTTTGTGCTTTAACAGTTCCCCAAGCATACGGCGGAGGTGGTCCCAACGCCCTCGGAGCGGTGATCGTCACCGCCGAACTGGCCAGCATCTATCCACCGCTAGCAGGAACCTTTGCCACCCATAGCCTCTGCGCGGGGAAGGTGCTTGCCGATCTGGGAACGGATGAGCAAAAAAACAGGTATCTCTCTGGTATCGCGGATGGTTCGAAGTTGACAACCGTCGCGCTGATGGAACCGGATCAGGGCTATGAAGAGACCGGCAAGCGGACGGTGGCTCGGCAGGATGGTGAATGCATTATCCTCAACGGGACAAAATCTTTTGTTCGACTGGCCGATCAGGCCTCTTTGATTATCACTCTAGCTTTCGCAGAGAGCGGTGATGAGGCACCCGCCTTCCTTATCGTCGATACCAAAACGCCCGGGATGGGCATACGTGCGATGAAGCAGGTCGGATTTCATGGGATGAGCTTGTGCGAGGTATCCTTGAATGCAGTTGCCATTTCTGCTGGAGAGAGGTTGGGGGGAGACGGCGATGTACCCGCGGCACAGAAGAGATGGGAACAGGTTATGGGCGCTGAGCATCTGGCTGTGGCATCCTGCGGGCTGGGAGTTGCACGAGGCGCGTATGATTATGCACTTCGCTATGCCCGAGAGCGCGTGCAGTTCGGTCGGCCCATCATCAAGTTCGGGGCGATCCAGGAAATGCTCATAGATATGGCTCAACAAGTGCGCATAGCCTCATTGCTGACCTATCAGGCGGCTTCTCTTGTTGATCAGGGAAATGATTGCCTAGCGGAAATCATCCAGGCACGCCTTGCCGCCGCAGAGGCGGCACGCAAGACGTCATTGCACGGGGTTCAGATTTTCGGTGGCTATGGTTACGCTATGGAATATGATGCACAGCGTTATCTTAGGGATGCAATAGTGCTGCTCAGCGGCGGGGGGACCCGGCAGGTATTAAGCCATACGCTTGGGGTGCTCTGGGGGTATTGAGTCGAGTGATCCGCTAACGGGATAAATCCTCGTAAATGTTGTCAGGGGAGTAATTCACAAAAGAAGGAACAGCTGTTTCTGCCGTCGTAAATATACATCTTATCATTGAGGTCTGATAGAAAAATGGTGATTACCCAGAGAAGGGATGCTCATACCCGACAGGGAAGGGTTTGATGCGAAGGACCGATGGCTGCTATACACGTGTAATAAGGAATATCGAGAAAGTTGTGAATACACCCGTGAGGAACGAGGATTTAGGAGCTTACTGTCAAGCGGCTCTTGAACATGGGGCGACGCATGTCAAAATAATTCATCCAGATCAGGTTGTAACCGCCCCTTGGGTACAATGGAAGTGTCTGTACGGTTGCCCCGGCTATGACCAAGGCTATTGTTGTCCTCCTTATACGCCCACGTATGAGCAGACGCGCAAGCTCCTCGATTCATATAAGCGGGCGATCCTCTTCCATATTGAAGCGCCGACAAGTCTCGATCGGGGTAAACGGTATCGGGCCTTCATGGACATGCTCGTGGATCTAGAAGGGGAACTGTTCAAGGATGGGTACTATAAGGCCTTCGTTTTACTCGCCGGCCCCTGCATCCGCTGTAAAAATTGTGCGAAACTTTCCAATGCCTTGTGTTTGCATGGCGACCGAGCCCGTCCCTCCATGGAAGCCTGTGGCATCGATGTCTTTCAGACGGCCCGCAACAACAGTTTTTTTATCGAAACCCTGCGAGTAAGAGAACAGACGAACAACGAGTACTGCCTGCTGATGGTAGATTGAGCGCTCTGTGAGCAACTGGTACAAAATGGCCAGCGCAGCTTCTACACGGAATGAGGCGCTAGAATGTGAAATGTGGTGTGAATACATACATGCATTGACGGTATGAGCACTGACGATAGCTAAGAGATATTTTAGTCAAAATTATGTTCAAATTTGCAATGATTTGGAAGGGGCCATGGAGCTATGCTCCATGGCCCCTTAGTTGTTATACGGCAAATACCGCGGCTTGTTGGATTACTCTCTTCAGCGATGGCTTCCCCCGCTATTTTGTGCTAAATATAAATAATAGTAATAACAAAGAAGAGGGTACGAAAAGTTTGGATTATCATTCTATAAAAAAGGATCATGTCGATTTCGAACAAAGAATCCTGGCTATTGCTTCTCTGTTTGGGGGGGATTTCTGTATTGATTGGTTGATAGACCTTCTGCCCGAAATGAGGCCGTCTCAGATCCTGGTGCAACTGGAGGAGGGAATAACCAACGGATGGCTTTTAAAGAAGGATCCGGGATATTACAATTTTACTACGGAAAAAAAACGCAAAGCCTGTAGATCTTTACTGACCATCCAGGAGGAAAGGCAATACCATGGATATATTGCTGACATCTTAATGCGGCAGCTGCCAGATAATGAGCAAAAGGCTAAAGCGGTTGCCCACCATCTTATTCATATTACGAACGATTTGGGAAGGTGCCAATACCTTGTCAAAGCCGGCGATCTATATATGGATGCCTTTCGGCCTGAAGAAGCCTTGCAGTGCTATAGTAAGGTACTTGATGATCTCTCGTGTATGGCCGGAGAGGAGGAAGATCGCCTTTTCAGCGAAACAGCAATCAAGTATTCCAAAATCTCTACTGCACGGCATGACACTACAAAAGTGCTTTCTGTTCTGGAGTCTGCTTTAGAGAGAGCAAAAAAATGGGAAATAGAGAGGGCTCAAGCACTTTTAAAGATGCACATGGCCAAGAATGAATGGCTCCGCTCGCGTTATGCAAGCGCTCTGAAATATTTTGAGGAAGGATGGTCTTTAGCCAAGGAAGTCAATGATCCCAAGCTTATGCTTTCAGCTACTACCTTCAGCACGTTTTTTCTTTTTTGGCAGGGCCGATATCGCGAAGCAGTCAATATGTATGAAAAGTTTGTGCCTGATATCGAAAAATATCCCCAGGGCGGATTCCCTCTGCTCGCTGTCATTACGGTGGGCTATTGCTATGCTCAAGTCGGCCAGGTGACCCAGGGGTTGGGTATGCTGGATGCGATCCGGACACAGGGCTTGGGAAAGGGGGATCTATACCTGGCTGCGTATACGGACGGAAATATCGGTAATATCCTTTTAGATATCGGCCGTGTGGATGAAGCTATCGAATTTCTGGAGAATTCGGCAAAGGTGGCCAAGCAGGCACATAACGATTGGGTATGGATCACGGGTAAAATGTCCCTTGCTTATGCTTACTATATGAAAAGGGACAACAAGCACGCGCTCAATCGCCTCCAGGAATTTTTGCAGCATAGTAAGAGAGTACATGCCACTGTTTACCTTTACCCCTACCTTCTGGAGATGTCTCTTGCCATGAAGAGAGGCGAATTCCCTCTCGTTCATGGACTTTCCATGGAGAAAGATCTTCACGCAATGATTAACGGGGAAAATATATTTCTAAAAGGAGTTGCCTATCGATATAAGGGAATATTGAGCCAAATGGAGGGGCATCCCATTGAGACGGCCGTTGACGCATTGAATCGCTCTATCGAGTTACTTGAGGAATCAGGACATTTAATGGAGCTGTCCAAATCTCGACTGGAGCTGGCACGCTTGTATCTGGTACTCGGGGAAAAAGTAAAGGCCACAGAACTGACAACCCTGACGACAAATATTCTCGATTTATTTAACGAAAATATGATCCCCGATGACTTATGGGCTCTCATAAAAGATCGCCCGGCAGGAGAAACTCTTTTAAAAGAAATCCTTCAGTTGGGCCAGAAAGTCGTTACAATCAGGGAGAACAGGGACTTATTCCAACACATCATATCCACACTCAACAGGATTACGGGTGCTGAGCGTGGAGCCATCTTTCTTCTAGAAAACGGGATTGACATCCCTAGGTTTCTCCTGAGGGCATCCAAAAATTTGACCGTTGATCAAGTCGAAAATAAAAGCTTTATCTCATCAATGAAGATGATTTCAGAAGTTGTGACAACCGGCAAAGGATGCATATCCGGACTGCCTGCCAATGACGGCAGCAATATTTTAGATGATGCCGTCCGTTCCCGTATCTGTGTTCCTATGATTTTACGGGATAAGACCATTGGGGTTCTCTATCATGATAACCGCTTGTTAAGCAGCGCTTTTAAGGAATCCGATCTGGAGCTTCTTTCTTATTTTGCGGCCTTGGCAGCCTTTGCTCTTGATAATGCTCGTGCCTATGAAGAGATTAATCGGTTAAATGGCAAGTCGAGTGACGAAAATTTGTATGACAAAGAAGAGCAACAACAGAATCTACACTTCGATGATATTATTGGCGCAAGTCAGGCAATAAAACACGTCGTTGCCCAAATCAATCAGGTTTCTGTGACTGGTGCAACGGTGATGATCATTGGTGAGACCGGTGTAGGAAAAGAGCTCGTCGCACGTGCCATTCACAAGCACAGCAACCGAAAAGACAAACCCTTCATCAAAGTAAACTGTGGTGCCCTTCCAGAAGGGGTCATCACAAGCGAACTTTTTGGTCATGAGAAAGGAGCTTTTACCGGTGCGATTCGTAGGCGGCTTGGGCGGTTTGAGTTGGCCGATGGAGGTACCCTCTTTTTAGACGAAATTGGTGAAATCAGCCTCGACCTGCAGGTAAAGTTGCTGAGGGTCCTTCAGACAAAAGAGTTCGAACGAGTAGGTGGCAACGAAACACTTCATTCCGATTTTCGGCTTATTGTGGCAACAAACCGCAACTTGGAGCGAGACGTCAAACTTCAAAAGTTTCGTGCAGATCTTTACTATCGATTGGCTGTTTTCCCCATCCATGTGCCACCTTTGAGGGAGCGGAGGGAAGACATCGCTCCTTTGGCCCATCATTTTCTCAAGACCTATGCCCAGAATAGAGGGAAGGAATTCGCCAAAATTCAGGATGTCGAAATGGAAAAACTCCTGCAATACGACTGGCCGGGTAATATTCGTGAGCTGGAGAACGTAATTGAACGGGGCACTATCTTGGATCGAGGTCCTGTCTTCCTGGTTCCTGAACTGGAATCAAAATTTCAGGATACCGCTATACTCAGCAATGATATGAGCCTGGCAAGTAATGAAAAGCGGCATATTCTGCAGGTACTTCAGAAGGTTAATTGGAAAGTAAGGGGTAAAGGAGGAGCTGCTGAAATCTTGCAAATCCCTCCTTCTACCTTGGCATTCCGCATGAAAAGGTTGGGGATTAAAAGATCCAAGTAGTGTTCATAATGGACAATTATCCGTCTTCATATTAACAATTTCAGTCACATTCCGCCGGAAATAAAAATCAGACTAGGGCATCAGGCATAGTTTCTTCTAAGGATCTCATAGTTGTTTCAAAGAAGGCCATAATCGAATACTGATTTATGTATGACCTCTCAGGGTATCCATGCGGATGGCGTCGAGCATACCATCGATCCTCGCAGGTCAGCCCCTTTGCGATAAACCTATTCCTTTCGTCATATTTTGTCGTATATTATTGTGGAAGAGCAATTTCCCATTCACAACAAATACCGCTGTCCAGAGTCTCAGGCGGAAGTTTAATAGCGTTAGCGGTCATTTTGGGATTGAAGTACCGGGTGTACATGTCAAACATTTTCTGTTCCACTTTGCGGCAGAAATACTTTTCACGGCCTTTCCCTTCTTTTACTAAAGCCTCTAGGGTGTGACAGCGATTCACTCTCATGATCCCGTTGTTTACACTTTTCAGATCTATTTCTATATCCATATTCCCCGCCCATGCACTCACTTGAATGGCCTTAAAAAGGGTCTCCACATCATTGCCAGTAATATGGAAAAACTGAGTAAGCCGCTTGAGCTCATAGCGAATGAATTTATCCCAGACAACGAGGTCGATATTCATCGCTGTCTCGTCACCGTAACGATCTTTTATGGTTAAATACCAGAACCCATCCACGGCAAGGAACATGTTGCGATAGAGTTTCAAGACATCGAGCATGATCTCTTCCGAAAAGTTCTCCCAGCTAATATGAGGCCTGAATTTGCCGCTGTAGTCTTTGAGCTTTTCCATGGGACTTGCTCCGTTTTGTCTTAACAAGGCCTCGCCTTGCTGAATCGCTTATTAATAGGTGCAAATTTGGGAAGTACCCTTGTCAATGGCGAGAACCAGAACATCGCAGAGATCATGCTGTATGGTACGGACCATAAGTCCTTCAGGTACCATGGCAATTTGCCTTCCTATAAAATTCAACCCCTTACTCGTTCTCCGAATTTTGACTGTTCAAGAATATTAAGTTCCTTGGGGTTTTCTGTGCATTAGGAAGTTCATATCGAATGACATAACTTCCTCATCCCGTTGGTTATGGATGCTATAGTGCCAAACTTGGAAACCCTGACTGGCTTTTCCTGTCTCCTTTCTTTCCTTGACCGTTATGTGCACTGTAATTGTGTCCCCTATCCGCACGGGTGCGAACATGCGCATGTTATCGGTACCCATCCATGCAATCATGGCCCCGCCCTCTACTTTCGCTTGAGCTGCCAAGCCGACCGCAAGACCGAAGATTAGGGGTCCATGGGCAATGCGACCTTTAAAGACCGTCTTGGAGGCATATACCTCATCCGTATGAAGTGGATAGAAGTCCATGGTGAGTCCTGCCCAATTTACTATGTGGGTTTCGGTAACGGTTATGGATGGCGTGTTAAAATGAAAGCCAGTGTCAAAATCCTCCCAGTATTTTTCCGGCATCTTTCTCCTCCTGTTTTATATAGTTCCTCAAGTTTCGTTACCCACGAAGATAGTGGTGGCCTGCAAGTCTTGGCAGACACGAATATACTCTTCAGCAATTTCCTGGATAATGACGGCTGCAGGCTGCATGTTTTTGACCTGTGCAACACTTTGGCCGGCACTCCATATGTCGCGCCACCGCTTTGAGCTAAGGCTCGGTTGCGTCTGGAAATTTGCTATACTGCAGGCGAGCCAGTTTGCATGGCCTCCTGTGATCCGATCGGTATATATAATATCTTCAGGGCCTGCTTCGACAACAGCCCTCTTATATGCATCAGACGCCCCGGCCTCCTGGGCAGCAATGAGGCGTGTTCCTACCACAACTGCACTTGCCCCGACTGCCATGGCGGATGCCATCTGAGCGCCGGTACTGATTCCTCCCGCGGCAATGATTGGCAATCCAGTCTTTTCCTTCAGGTAAGGAACTAGAATAGGAATAGGTATGGTCCCAGCATGCCCACCGGCTCCAGATCCCACAGCGATAATCCCATCAACACCTTTTTCGGAGGCCTTCAATGCATGTTCAAGGGAGATTGCACTGGAAAAAACCTTCCCTCCCTGCGCATGAACATCACTGACAATAAGCCCAGGATCACCAAGCACTGTTATAAAAAAACGAACGCCATGATCGAGGCACAGACGCAGTTGTTCTTTCCATGGAAATCTTCCCGAAAGGTGTATATTGATGCCAATCGGCATCTTTGTTTCTTGGTGGATCCGCTTTAGGGCAGCTTTTAACTGCTCCATGGTTCTGTAGTTTGGCAGGGGCAAAGTGCCGAGGCCACCAGCATTGCAAACTGCCACGACAAGCTCTTCCGTAGTCACAAGGAACATCGGGGCACCAATGATGGGGTAGCGTATTCCCATCATTGTTGTGAATGGCGTTCTGATTAACACACCTTGCCTGTTTGAATCTTCACAGATCATTTCATGATTCCAGCCATGCATTGGATAATGGCCCCTTACTTGGTGGGGTTTATCCGACCTTTCACCTGCTGTTCCTTGAAGAAAACAATGCGACCGCCGTTCAAGCGCACCTTGCAATAGAAAAAAGCCCGCATTCTGTGTTATGTCAGTCTGCGGGTTTTGAGACTTTCCATTACCAAGTATTAGGTCTTGGTGTGCCGCGATGATGCGGTGGAAAGATTTCTTCCTCTAAGAAGGTATTCATCATGGCATCGACACACAGGGTGGCACATAAGGCTGCACCGTCGACACCGCCTCCCCAGAGACGCTTACCGTACTGGTCACCAACGAAATACAAGCCATCCACCCAGGGGGATATTACATCTGGCCTTTGTTTTCCCACCGGTCTCCAGTCACCGTAGCACCGGTCGGCAGGTGTCCAGATCCAGAACTTCATGTCATCTTTCCACGTACGCCAAGTCCTTTTGAACCAAGCCTCGCAAAACGTGGTGAGGCGCTTGACGTTTTCGGGGTTTTGCATTTCAAAATCGAGCTGCGGCAGGGAGAAACAGAAATCACGCTCGCCGTCAGGTGCACGACCTGATTCTTTGCAGATGCTCGGACGGGCAACGCTTTTCCCGGCGCTGGAGGCCATATTCCACATGACAACATCCATGGCGCCACCTTCGAAGCCCTCGTATTTGCTGATACAGCCAGGCATATAGACGAAGCTGCGCTCATCGATGCCCTTGTCCTGCCATACGTCACGCTTCAAGCCGATAATGGCGGAGAGCAATCCCGGGGACCAGAACTCTTTTCGGATGGTTTTTACCCATTCCTGGTCGAAATGCCTCGCATGGATAAACTGGAAGATCTGGGTAGGGCGTACATTGCAGACAATCTTGTCGGCGTAAATTGTCTCCAGGCCCTTCTTCGTTCTGACGGAAACGCCCCTGACCCGCTGTTTCTCGATAATAACCTGTTCTACCGGGCAGTTCCTCCAGACTTCACCGCCGTTGGCAATCAGACTTTCCTCTATTGCCAGGGGGATGGCCGTGATCCCGGGGTTGGAGATCGTTCCGACCGAGCCATCCACGAGGTTCATTCCAATATCTCTGGCAATGGACTGATAGCCGAGAAAGTCCCCCGCAGGGGTAATAGCTGGTACATTATTGGCCGTCTGAGAGCCGGCGAGATTCTTAATATAGTCGTATGCCTCGGGATGCATTTCCCGTTCTTCAAGCCACTGCTGCAAGGAGATGTTCATCAGCTTGGGCAACGCGCCCAAGTCTGTCGTTGCCATATCGCGGAGCTGGGTCATCGACGCCTTAAACCCTTCCGGCGTCATCCACTGATAAGGCTGGTTTTTTGCAATCTGGTAAAATTTATTCCTCTTATAGTCAACGAAGGCGAAGCCCGTATTGACAGGGATATCTACAGGCACTCCAAGATAATTGAGAAGACATGCAACTCGGCTCTTGTTGCCCCAGAACAGCCCGTGACCGCTATCCATGGTATAGCCGTCCGCAAGGCCCTTCTTGAATATTTCATCTAGGGTGGGCATTCCTTCTGGTGTGAAGGCCCAAGCACTGACATAATTCCACATCTGCTCAAAGCCCTGACGATCTAATTCTAAACCATCGACCGTTGCTTTATCACCCTTGAAAACAAATGAAAGGGTCCTACCGCCGATAAAAGGAGCCTTTTCCAGGACCAAAACCTTCTGCTTGAAATTTTTTGCAAGCAGCGCAGCTGAGCCCATTCCACCGATACCCGAGCCAATAACGATTACATCATATTTTTTTGCCATAAATGTTCCTCCTGAGATTGTTGTCTCTATAATTTGCAAGAAAAATGCCATCGCAAAATATAACTTATCTTATTGATTTGATTCATTGTCTAGTTATTGATCTTTAATATTCTTAGATTATTGCACAATATATTGTTCACTATAAACTATATATTGCGCAAATATTGTCATGATGTGGGCAAATCATCATAATTATTACCATCATGAGTTGCAAGTCTTTAAATTGTTCTTTTTTGTGCAAGGTTAGAAATGTTGCGTGGATGGTGGATATTGCTCAATAAGGTTTTAAAAATCTTTGCAATGAAAAATGGGTTCTGGTAATACCGCCCATTCCAAGACATCTTCCAGACCCAAAGATTAAAACTAAAGATTCTTTCGTTAAAAAGTTGAAACTCTCCTAGCGGGTTTGTAAAAGTTCTTTTAAAACGGGACGATAAAAAAGTACATCGGGTACGAGCCTTATCTGGTATGGTTTTGGTTGCGATCAACACCACC
>Ga0326727_10002456_pt1 | contig 63101 bp, 35 predicted proteins | sample MB2enrmetagenome_FD_207643 | JGI IMG/M metagenome (GOLD analysis project Ga0326727, IMG submission 207643) | Lab enriched peat soil microbial communities from McLean, Ithaca, NY, United States - MB29MY | ecosystem: Environmental > Terrestrial > Soil > Wetlands > Peat | place: USA: New York...
CACCTAAGTCCGCTATGGAGAGTCATTTGAGATTTGCAGAATCCTTCCGTGTCCACGGACCTATTTCCACGAGCGAATCCGCTGCCGTCTCGACTCCGCCCCCACGAAACAATTCGCTGCGTTACACCACGGGAGCCTCACCGGAGCCTCACTGGAGTCTCGCCGTAGTACCCCTAACCCCCAAACAACGACCAACATGTTGTCGTTAATCCCAAAAATGGGAAACCGCACTGTCGGCTGCGCGGAGCGCCCCTTGTTCCCAGCGGAGTCTGGGAACAAGCTTATCTCTTATTCGGATAAGAGGTAAATTTGTTCTCACTGCACGAGAACAAATGGCGCGCCTAGCGTCGCGCAGCCGCTTCCAAGCCAAAAACGAAAACACGCAACAACGACAACATGTTGGTAGATCTTTTTAGATTAGGGCTACGGCGAGACTCCGGGGAAGCTCCGGTGAGGCCCGCAGGACGGTCTGGTGCAGGGTTGGAGGAATAGGGGGCCAGAGGCTCGGCGCTCTGAGGCGCCAAGCCCGGTTCGGACGGGTCGAACAGCGAAGAACCGACCCCATTGGTTCAAAGTGCTGACACTGAAGGAGATAGGTCGCAATCGGTTTTCTGGCTCTGGTCGCACCGGCCTTTCCAGTCTGGTTCCCACTACGAGAGCAGAATCCACCCGAAATCCTTCCTTCCCTTGAGCAACCGAAGCTCTACAATCAGCGCATGAGTGATGAAGCTGCTACCCGCCGCCAGTTTGCCAGTGACAATTATGCCGGCATTTGCCCGGAAGCGTTCGCCGCCATGACCGAGGCCAACCAGGGCCACGAAGTCAGCTATGGCGACGACTCCTGGACCGCTAAGGCGTCTAACTTGATTCGCGATGTATTCGAGACGAACTGCGAGGTGTTCTTCGTCTTCAACGGCACGTCGGCCAACTCGCTTTCGCTGGCCTCGCTCTGCCAGTCTTACCACAGCATCCTCTGCCATGAGCTGGCGCACGTAGAGACCGCCGAGTGCGGCGCGCCCGAGTTCTTCGCCAACGGGACCAAGGTCCTGCTGCTGCCAGGCGCGGACGGGAAAGTCGAACCCAAGGCGATCGAACCCGCCGTGCACAAGCGCACCGACATCCATTACCCCAAACCGCGCGTGCTCAGCCTGACGCAGGCCACAGAGTTGGGCACCGTCTATTCGCTCGACGAACTGCGGGCGGTAACGGGGGTCGCCCGGAGCTTCCACCTTCGCGTCCACATGGACGGCGCGCGGTTTGCCAATGCCGTCGTGGCGCTCGGAGTGACGCCCAAGGAGCTTGCCTGGGAGTCGGGCGTGGATGTGCTCTGCTTCGGCGGTTCAAAGAACGGCATCGCGCTGGGCGAGGCGGTTGTCTTCTTCAACCCCGAACTGGCGCGCGAGTTTGATTACCGCTGCAAACAGGGCGGGCAGCTTGCTTCCAAGATGCGGTTCCTGTCCGCCCCGTGGGTCGGGATGCTGCAGGACGGGGCGTGGCTTCGGCACGCCAGGCACTCCAACGCCATGGCCCGACGCTTGGAGGCGGCGATTCGGCCTTTGCCGCACATCGAGATCGCTTATCCGGTCCAGACCAACACCGTTTTTGCCCGGCTGCCGGAGGCGGTCACCCGGGCAATGTATCAGCGGGGGTGGAAATACTATACCCACGTCAGCCCGGACAGCGCCCGGCTCATGTGCAGTTGGGATACGACCGCCGAAGATGTGGATGCCTTCGCCGCGGATTTGGCCGACCTCACGGCGAAATAGATCCCGTACGCCCCGTAGCCTCCGTGAGCAGGAAATGGCTCCCTATAGCACCTCTGCCTGCTCTGCCCGTGGCTGCCATGCTGCTTGGAGGTCGGGCGTTCGCCCTGGACGAAGCCCCTTCGGCATCGCGAAGGCGCCGTGGGCGGAGGGGCAGGAGCGCCTGGAGAGGACTCGGAGCATCAGGCGGGTTTATGCCGGGGCAGAGGGACAAGTGGCGGATACGTGGAGATCACGCAGGATTCGGTCAATCTGGGCAGCGTGGACGTCCAGGCCGGCCTCAGTCCAGACCAGGTAATCCGCTCGGGTGATCTTCTGTTCAATGGGCCATTGCGCACGGTTCCGCTGCTGGATCTGTTCGGGCGACCAGCCGCGGGCCAGCAGGCGCTCCCGCTGAGTGGACGGCGTGCAGGCGACGCAGACTGTGGCATCGAGCTCGGCTTCGGCCTTAGTCTCGAACAGGAGCGGAATCACCACGACGGCGAGCGGATGTCCTTCCGTGCGCCAAGCCTGGACCTGGGCGCGCCAGAGCGTCCGGATGCGGGGATGCAGCATGGCCTCAAGCTGCCGACGGGAGGAGGCGTCGGCGAACACGATCCGCGCCAGTTCGTTGCGGCGCAGTCGGCCGTCCGGGCCGACAATTTCGGGGCCGAAGGCGGCCACTACCTCGGACAGCGCAGGCTGGCCCGGTTCGATGACCTGGCGGGCCAAGTCGTCGGTATCCACCACGCGGAGTCCACGGTCGCGGAGCAGCAGGGCGGCGGTGGACTTACCCATGCCCGCGCCGCCGGTAAGGCCGAGAACCCGCGTCATTGGCGCAAGGTGCGATAGAAGCGGGATTGAGGGGCCGGCGTGGTGGTGTCGGTATAGGTGAAGGTGCCGGTCGTGTTGGTTATGGTGCTCAGGGGGCCCCAGTCGGTGAGATTGGTGGAGCCCTGGACGACGTAAACGTAGCCGGGCGAAGCGGTTACCGTGAGCTGGAACTGCCCGTTGGTAAAAGTGCCACTCAAGATCGCCGGGCCGCTCACGGTCACGGTCGTCGTGGCGTTGGTGCTATTGTTACCGGGGTTGAGGTCCTCCTCGCCGCCGACGACATTGGCGGTGTTGGTGAACGAACCCGTGGTGGAAGGCACGCTGACGATGACGGCGGTGGAATAGCCTGCGCCAGCGATGGTGCCGAGGTTGCAGGTGACCTGGCGATTCCCGCTGCTAGTGACATTGCCTTGCGAAACCGAGGCGGAAACCAAGGTAAGGCCAGCCGACAGGTTGTTGGTGAGCAGAACCCCGGTGGCTGAGTCGGGGCCGAGGTTGGTAACGGTGATCGTGTTCGTCAAGGCTTGGCCGACGTTCAGCGTGGCTGGGACAGCCAGGCTGACTGCGAGGTCCGTCACGGGTCCCACCGTCGCCACGTTCGTGAAGGCCAAGCTCCAACCACCAGCGATAATGCCGCGGTCGCCAACCTTGTCATCGAACACATACAGGGACCAAGTGCCGTTCGGGTTGCACCATTGGAAGGCCGAGAGGGCATACTGGTAGGCTATGGAGGGGGCGGTGCCGGGCAAGGCAACCGGCCCTTCATAGGCGCTGGGCTTGTAAGTTCCCGAGGTAATTTGATCCTGGTTTGGCAAAGAGACGGTGGCGTCGTCGTCAAAAGTGAGGTTGATATTGGTGACGCCATGACCGCCACCAGTGTGGGACATGACGAGCACATTGGTGCCGGCGGGATTGACCAGCACCACGTTAATATCGTGCGGGAAAGAATGAGTCAACCCGTTGAGGGTGAGCGTGGCATTGTTGAGCCGGCCCGTCACGCCCGAGACGGTGATAGTGGCGGGGTAAGGGGTGCCAGGGCCGTGATCCGGGATAATAATGGCCGCTGGGCTGGAGAATTGGGCTTTGCCGGGCGTGGGGAAGGGGAAAGCGATGTTCGAGTAAGTATTGTTCCCGTCCTGAAGCTGCAACGTGGCAACGGTGACGCCGCCCGGAGCCGCGGCGCTGGTGAAGCTAAAGCTCCGGGCGGCGGACGGCCCGTCGTGGATGAGGGCGCCGTAGGATTGCGGGCCGCTGGGAGAGGTGACACCACCCGAGGACAGCAGGGTGGCCACCAGGTTGGTGGTGTCGAGCGAGCCGATGTTAGCCAGAGCAAGGGACACGGTGACGGTTTCGTCGGCGTCAATGGCCCCGTTGACGGGGCCGCTTTCATAGGTTAGGACGGCGCCGGCGTTGACGATGTTTGGTGCCGGCGGGTCAACGGTGGCGACATAGGTAGCGGTATCGTTGGCGGGGTTGGGGTCATAGGAATCGGTCGTGAGCACTACCGTATTAGTCATGCGCCCGGGAGCTGAATTGGTCAGGACGATGCTGAGGGTGGCAGTGGCGTTGGAAGCCAGGTTGCCGAGGGCGCAGGTGAGTGTGCCGTTGGCATTGGTGATGGTGCCAATGGTGGAGCTGGAACTGGCCGGGATGAAGCCGACGCCGGGCGGCAGGGGTTGAGTGAAGACGGCGTTGAAGGCGATGCCCGGGCCACTGTTTGTGAGAGTGACGGCGTTGGTGATGCTGTAACCAACGACGACCGGATCGGGCGCCACCGTCTGGGCCAGCCCCAGGTCCACCGTCTGGCGACTAACTGTCGAGACAACGCTCACGGAGTTGTTGACGGGATTCAGGTCATTTTGGAAGGCGGTGACACTGGCGGTATTGGTCAGCAAAGCGGTAGTCGAACCCGGTGGGATGGGAGCCCCGCTGACCGCCACGACGTTGGTTACCGTGGCGATGGCGCCAACGTTCAGCGTCCCGAGGCTGGCGACGACGTTGGTGGGAGTGGTGAGCACGGCGCCTTGGGACGGGCTGGAGGAGATGAGCGTCACACCCGCCGGCAGGCCATTGGTGAAGGAAACAAAGGTGGCAGTGTTGGGCCCGCCATTGGTGACGGTGAAGACATAAGTCAACGTGGAGCCGGCCAGGGCCGGATTGGGCGCGGCGAGGGCTGTCAGGCCAAGGTCGGCGACCTGGTTGACGGGGCTGATCGTCGAAAGGGTGAAGCTCCAGCCGTTGGAAATGGCGCCCGCATCGCCAGAGTGGTCGTCGAATACGTAGAGCGACCAGGCACCATTGGGGGCGACAGCGTTGAGGGCCGCGAGCAGGGTCGGGTAAGGGCCGACCGGGGCATTTCCCGGGAAACCATTTGTAATTGACTGGGGGGGAGCGGGATAGGCTGCCGGTTGATAAGTGCCTGAGATAAGCACATCAGGGGGCAACGGGCTGGGCGCGGAGTCATCAAAAGTCAGGTTCTGGCCGGAAACGGCCTCGGTGCCGGCGTGGGACATGAGGAGGGCATTGGCGCCGCCCGGGGCGACAAGCAGCACATTCACGTCGCTCGGATAGGTGTGGTTCAGGTTCGAGAGCGTGACCGTCACCCCGCCGAGCAGACCGACGACGTTGGAGACGTTAATGACGGATGGGTACGGGCTGGCAGGACCCGCCTCATACGGCCAAGACTGGTACGGCGAGGGGGGTGGAAGCGTGGGGGCGGGATCGGGGATGATGATGGCATTGGTGTTGGCAAACGTCAGGGTGGTCGGGAGGTTAAAGGCGAAGCTGACGGGTGGGTAGGTATTGGTGCCGTCCTGGAGCTGGAGGACGGCGGCAATGGCGCCGCCATTAGTGCCGTTGGCGGTGAAGCTGAAGGGAGCGCCCACCGCGGACCCGCTGGGCGAGAGGGCGCCATAGGTTTGGGGCGCATTGGGCGGAAGCGGCACAACGCCATTGGTCGTCAATAGTGTCGCAACCAGGTTCCGGGTGCTAGTATTGCCTGTGTCACGCAGGAAGAGGTTCACGGTCACAGTCTCGCCGATGTCAATCGCGCCATTGGTCGGTCCGCTCTCATACGTCAACCGGGCGCCAGCGGGCACGATGGTGACAAAGGGTGCGGAGACGATGGTCGTGGCGGTCCCGGCGTTGTTGGCCGGGTTGGGGTCAGGTTGGGTGGCGGAGATGGTGGCCGTGGTGGTGAGGGTGCCGCTGGTAGTGGTGGCGGCAACGATCATGATGGTGGCGCTGGCGCCGTTGGTCAACGTGCCCAAGGCGCAGATCAGTGTGTTGTTGGAGATGGAAATCGTTCCCTGGCTCGTGTTAGTAGAAAGCACGGTAACCAGTGGCGGGAGCAGGTCATTGACGATAACGCCGGTGGCAGTGCTTGGGCCCTGATTGGTCACGTTGATGGTGTAAGTCACATTGCTGCCAGCGACGACGGCATTCGGGAAACCGGTGAGGCTGAGCGCGAGGTCGGCAGCGGGGCCGACGGTAATGGTGACCGAGGCGGTGTTGTTGGCGGTGTTGGGGTCGAACTCGCTGCCGGCGGCGGTGGCGCTCGCGGTGATGAGCCCCTCGACGGTGGGAGTGACCGTAATGGTGGCGGTGGCGTACGCCCCCATAGGCAGTGTGGAAAGGCTCCAAAGGACCACATCGCCGAGTGTGATGACATTGCCCTGGGACACCGTCACCGACTGGATGGGTGCGTTGAACGGCAGGGCGTTGGTCACGTTGATCGCGGAAGCATGACTGGGTCCGTTATTCGTCAACCAAACGGTGTAGGTGAGCGTGCCGCCATTCAAGACCGGGTTGGGCACGGCGGCGATGCCGACGGCGAGGTCGGCGGTGGCAGGGGTGACCTGGGTCTGTATGGTGACGGAGTTGTTAGCCGGGTTGAAATCCGGCTGGTCGGAACTCACCGTTGCGGTCGAGTAAATGGTGTAGTTGGTGGGGGCGTTGTTCGGCTGGACGACGACCATGATGTTGGCCGTGGCCCGAAGGGACATCGGCCCGAGGCTGAAGCTGACGGCACCGCCCTGCTGGGAGTAGGTGCCCTGGGAGGCGGAGACGGACACCAGCGTCACCTCAGGCGGGAGCAGGTGAGTGACGGTGACGTTGGTGGCGATGCTGGGGCCGAGGTTGGTCACGGCGATGTTGTAGGTCAGGTTGTTTTCGGCGATGACCACCTGGGGCAGGCCGGTCATGCCCAAGGCCATATCGGCGCCAGGGCACTGGCCCCCGCCGTCGGAGCAGAGGGTCGGCGTGATGAGCAGAGACCAGCACTGAATCGCCGCGGTGTCGCCCAGGAAATCCTCTATGGCCTGCAGTTGCCACAAGCCATTGACGCTGGAGCCGGACTTGCCGGCGTAAACAGCGAGCGGTTGGGCTGGCCTGAAGGTGCCGACGAAGGGCGGCGTGCCGGAGCCGATCGGCGTGCCCGCCGCATCGTCGAACGTGGTCCGCTGGGAGTCCGGGCTGCACCCAGCCCCGTAATCCGCGAAAGTCCCAGAAAGACCATTGTTGGCGGAAAGGAGATTAGTGGTCCCGTCCGGCGCAATGAGTGCGAGACTCAGAGCATAATCGAAGTTCTCATTGACGAACAGCGAGACGGTGACCTTGTTAATGGCAGAGTTGACATTGGAAACGACAATGGGCGAGGTGACGAGGCCAGGGGAAGGAATGGGGACGGTGATGTTATTGTCGAAGCGAAGCGGATTGCCGGGCACGCCGGAGGGGAGGCTGAACGGGTAAACCGTGACGACCTGGTCGCACTGCAAGAGGAGTGAGAGGTCAATGGGGGTGCCGCAGGTGAAGAAGGGCGAGGTGCTGATCTTGAACGGCACGAGATTCGTGCCTGAGCCGCCGGCGGGGATATTCGGATAGGACGCGGTTGCCTGAGCAATGGCCACACCTGGGGTAGTAGTGGACAGGGTCGCGCTAAGGCTGGTGGCGCCGGCGGTGCCGACGTTGGCCAGAACCAGGTTCAGAGTGTCGCACTCGTTGAAGTCAATGACCCCGTTGCCGTTGCCGCCGGAGACGGAGTTGGAAATGACGACAAAGGAAGGGGCAGCCGGCGGAGCCAAGAGAGCGTTAATGAGGTTGGTACCGGCAGGGGTGCCCCAGCCGGTGCAAAGGTCGTAGCCGGGAACGGCAAAGAAGAGGTTGGGGCTGAGAAACCAGGTATTGTCGCCGAGGACGGTATCGTGGAAGCCGGTCGTATAGGCAGCACTCTTACCGATGGCATAGACTGTGGGGTTGAGGAAGCCGACGGGCGGCAGGCCGCCGGCCGCACCCTGCTGATTGACCAGCGCGGCAAAGCCGGCCCAGAGGGGCGAGGCACAACTGGTACCGCCGGTACCTGGGTACTCGAGGCCATTGTTGGCGATGACGAAGACGTTATCGGCGGTCAGGGCAACATCGGGGACGTTCCGGAAGGTGGTGGAGCCCTGGCTGGCGCTCATACTAATACCCTTCTGCCAGATCGGGAGCGGGTAGAAGGCGCTGATGCCGCCGCAACTGCCTTCTCCCCCGCCCCAGTTCCAGACCTTCTCGGACACCCAAGCACCCAGCGGACCGCTGGTGGTTAGAGTCGTCCCGCCAACCTGCGTGATATAGGGGCTGTCTGATGGCGCGAAGCCCTCGAGTGGGTCGTCAACCTGACCCGGGAGAAAGGCGTCGGAGTCGCCGGACGAGTGGAAGAAGGTTTGACCCTGGGCGATCATTTGCTGGAAGATCTGGTCGGTGGTCGCGCTGGGACCGCCCCCCCAACCCCAGGAAGCACTTAATTGCCTGGCCCGATTTTCAGTGGCCATGGCGTTCAAGATGTCGTCCGGGAATCCAAACGGCCCGGCTTCATAGACAATCACCTTTGCCAACCCCGGGGCCATGGAGATGACCATTTCGATGTCCAAGGACACCTCGACCGTGCCGTTGCCGCCAGTGGGAACGCCATCGTAGCCATCCAACAGGACATTCTCGAGGGGGACGTTGGTTAGGCCGGCCATGCTCTCATAAAGCGCAATGTCATTTGTATAATAGCCATCGAACTGGAGGAGCCCGATCACCTGACCAGCACCTGTGAGCTGGGTACCCGGAACATAAGCAGCCCGGAAGTCGCCGCCCATATAGTCGCCGGTCGGTGCTGATCCGGAATTGGGGGTTACACCGTTGGGTTTGTTCTGGGCCGTTGCCAAACGGAGATTGGGGTGGGGCAATTGGTAGTTGTTCAAGCCGCTGATGGTCAAGATGGGCGTAGCCAGGTCCAGCGAGGGTTCGACATCGCACGAATAGAAGGTGCGGGCCTCTTTGGGGTGCTGATAGACGCGCATGGTGACGTGGAGGGCCTTTTCGATGTCGGCCACGGAGGCGACCACATCCAGGAGCAGGCGATTGGGGTGCTTGGTGGTGACGGTCAGGTTGTTGGCTCTGGCGAAGGCGATGACGGCCTGGTAATCGGCCTCCGAAGGGCCAAACTGGTCGGTGAACTGCTGTGGGGTCAAGTACTGGCGGAAGAGGGGACTGGCCGGATCGTAGAGGTCGTGGAGCAGGTTGGTGAGGGTTTCGCGGTTGCGCAAGGGCAGGCCGATGGCGAGCCTCAATTGTTGGGAAGCGGGCAGGCGCCCCATGGGCGTCAGGCGCGCTACGGCCAGGGGGACATGACCGCGCAACGTTTGTTCAACGGCATGGGCGGGCGCACTCGAGAAGGACAAGGCGGCGCAGGAGAGGGCCAAGGCGACGCCTGCCTTGCGGTGTGTTAAGAGCCATTTAATACTAGCGTTCATACTCAAGTGATGTCTGGTTGCGGAGCGCGGGATAGCGATTCTTTGCAACATGCGCGTCAAATAGTGCCAAGCCGCGCGTTACGGAGTTTCGTGCAACCGCAGGAACTGGTTGCCGGGGCCGAAGGGCACGACGACGGTGATCTGCCCGTTGGCGGGAGGCGGCACCGCATTGGTGAGCGGGGTCCAGACGATGGGCGGGGTCAGATTGGTCGTGCTCTCCATAATCACGTTCCCCGACGTGGCCGGCCAAGAGATTTCCAGACCGCCGGTCACGCGTGAGACGGTCATGGTCAAGGCCTGAACGATGGTCTTGACGAAGGCCGTATTGTTGGCCTTGAAGGGATCAACGATGTCCGAGTAGCAGGAAGCGCCATCGGTGAGGGTGCCCGCGGCGGTGGGTTGGACGACAATGGTAAGGCTGGTCTGCGCGCCGCTGTCCAAACTGCCGAGGTTGGTGAAGGTAACGAGCTGGCCGACCACCGTGTAGGCATCCGGGGAGGCGGAGATGAAGTTGACCGTGGGCGGGAGGGCGTCATAGGCGACCACGCCGGTGGCGGTGGCCGGGCCGAGATTGGTGACCGTGATGGTGTAAGTCAAAGCGTTGCCGGCCCACACCGGGTCCGGCGCATCGGCGAGGCCGAGGGCCAGATCGGCGATAGGGCTGACGACGGTAACCACGGCGGCGGCGATGTCATCATCCGGATTCAGGTCGGAGGTGCCGGTGGTCACGCCCGCCGTGTTAGTAAGCGCGCCGGCAAGGTTGGCCTGGACGACGAGGGCGAGCGAGGCGGAGGCATCCTTGGCGAGGGAGGCGATGGACCAGGAGACAATGCCGCCGCTATTGGTCACATTGCCTTGGGAGGGAGAGCTGGTGACGTAGGCCATGCCCGGGGGCAGGGTGTTGGTAACGACGATATTGGTGGCGGTCGCGGGGCCGTAATTGGTCAGAGTGAAGGTGTAGGTCAGGTTGCTCGTCACGACGACAGTAGTGGGGGCCGCGGTCATGGCCAGGCCGACGTCGGCGGTGGGCAAGACCACACCGGCGAGGGCCAGGTTGAGGGACCAGCCGTTGGAGATGGCGCCGGAATTCCCCTGCGCGTCATCAATGATATAGAGCGACCAGTTGCCGTTGGGGTTAATGCCGTTAAAGGCCGACAAGTTGGTGTTGTAGGGCGCGGGCGGGGTCAGGGCCGGCGGGAAGGGGGGCGTGGCGACGGCGTAGGAAGTTGGACGATTGGTGCCGGAGACGATCGGGCCGAACATGCCGTTCGTCACGAGGTTTGCGGCGGCGTCGTCGAAGGTCAGGGTGACATTATTGATCGTGAAGCTCCCGCCACAGTTGGCCATCAAATAGGACTTCTGGCCGGCGGGTGACACGAGCAAGGCGTCAATGTCGCTGGGCCAGGTGTGATTCAGATTCGACACGGTGACCGTGGCTTTGGCCACCAGTCCAGCGATGCCACTGACGTTAATAGTGGAGGGATAAGGTGTGGCAGGGGTGCCATTATCAGTGGGCAACTCATTGAGAACAATCACCGACGGGTTGGCGAAGCTGGCCGCACTCTGGCCGAGCGTGAAGTTGAACAAGGCCAGCCCGCGATTGATGTTGCCGTCCTGGAGTTGGAAGGTGGCGCTGATGGTCTGGCCGTTCGTGCCGCTGGCCGTGAACGAGAACTGACGCGAAGCCGAGGGTCCGTGGACGATGAGCGCCCCATACGTTTGGGGTCCGCTCGGCTTGGTGATGCCGTTGGTGGCGAGCAGCGTGGCGACGAGGTTGACGGTGTTGGTGCCGGTGCTGTCCCGCAACGCAAAGAGGTTCGTTACCGTCTCGCCGGGGTCAATCACACCGTTGACCGGGCCGCTCTCCCCGATGAGGGCCACGCCGGCCGGGATGATCAGACTGCCGTCGGTTTCCACAACCGTCAGCGTGGCAGCGCTGGGGTTGACGAGGACGGCGTTGCCCACCAGATTGCCGAGGCTCAGCAGGACGGTGTGGTCGCCGTCCAGCACGCCGTCATCCTTGACCGGGACCGAGAAGGTCTGGACGGCGACGCCAGGATTGAACGTCAAGGTCCCGCTGACATTGGAATAATTAATGCCGGGCTGGGCGGTGCCGGGCGTCGTCGCATAGTCCACCGAGACAATGCTGTTGGTATAGTTGCTGCGCAAGACGGTGATGGTGGCGGCGCCGCCGTTTTCGTTGACCCGGTAGGCGGGGCTGGAAAAGCTGACGGCGGAGACATCGTCGGTAATGGTGACCGTGGCGATGGTGGGCGGGATCAACTGGGCGATGCCGGTGGGGTTAAAGAGGACGACGCTGAAGGTCCGGTTGCCTTCGACCTGGCGGTTGCTGAAGATGGGCACGGTGAAGGACTGGGAGCCGACGAGGTTGCTGAAAGTCAGCAGCCCGCTAGTGGCGCCATAATCCACGCCCGCAACCGCAGTGTCATTGGCGTTGGTGACGGTGGCATAGTTGACGGAGACAATGCCGGTGTTGGCGTTGGTGCGGAGGATGGTGACGACCAGGTTGCCGCCGCTCTTGAGAATGCCGTAGCTGGCGTTGGTCACCGTGGTGAGGTTCGCGTTGGTGATGACCACGCGGTCGGAGGTGGCGAAGCTGAGGCCGGTGTCGGCATCGAGCACGTTCACCACAGTCGAAGGATAGTTGAAGAGGCGTGCGGGCGGGGACGGGTTGAACAGGTACACGGAGAACTGGAGGTCGCCGGTGATGAAGGGATCGTGCAACACCTGGATACTCAAGCTCTTAGTATTCTCGCCCGGGTTGAAGGTGAGTGTGCCGTTGGTGATGGCGACGTAGTTGGTGCCGGCCACGGCGGTTAGATTCGTGGTGGCATACTGGACCGTGGTGGTGAGGTTGGTGCCGTTCTGGCGGAAGACCGACATCGAGACGGTGCCGGCGGTCTCGGAGACAACATAAATCGGTGCCAAGAAACTGAGGCCCACGTCCACATCTACAACCGTCACCGGCACCGTGGTGGGTCCGGCGAGAGTGGCCCCACCGGTCGCGTTGGTCAGCCCGACCGAGAAGACCGTATTGCCCGTGACATTCGGGTCGTTGATGACGGGCACCACGATGGTCTGGCTGATCTGGCCGTCGGCAAAGACCAGCGTTCCGTTGGTGGCGGCGTATTTCACACCGGCTAGCGCCGTGCCGTCCCGGGTGAAGTAATCAACCGTCACCGACCCGGTAGTGCCGTTGGTGCGGACGACCGTAAGGTAGGCATTAGTGGCGTTCTCGTAAACCACATAGCTGGGGGCACTAAACGCGAGCGTCCCGGCGGCGGTGCTGGTCTCGACAATGGTCAGCGTGGCGGTGGAAGGAGTGGAGAGGAGCGTGTTCGTCGCGTTGGCCAGCGCCATGGTCACGGTCTGGTTGCCCAGCACCAGGTTATCGTTAATGATGGGTACGAAAACATTCTGGCCGGTCTGGCCGGGGGTGAAGAGGACGTTAGTCATCACCGGCACGTAGCGGCCGCCGGGTTGGGCGGTGCCGCCCGTGGTCATGAAATCCACGGAGGCGGTGCCGATGGTGCTGCCGACACGCAAGATCGGTATGGTCGCCCGCCCCGACTGGTCGTTCTTGGCAATGGAGAAGGTCGCCGACGAGAAAGACACGGCGCTATCCACGTTGGTGATGAAGAGCGTGGCGATGGGCTGGTTGCCGAGGCCAGCCGGGCCCAGCGGCTCGATGTCCGACAGTTGCAGGTTGACGGTCAGGTCCGGCGTAACCTTGAAATCGTGTATCACGGGGATGAGGACGGTCCCGAAGGTCTCCCCGGGCGGGAAGGTGTTGGTGAAGGAGCCGCCGAGGTAGTTGATGCCGTTGACGGCGCCGTTGGGCGGATAACCATCACTGGTCGCGACAGTGACATACACGTTCGTTCCGCTGGTGGGGGCGCTGGTGCCCCCGCGCCGCCGGATGGTAATCACGGCGTTGCTGGCGGTTTCGTAAGCACCGAAGGTCGCGGAGGTGAACTCAAAGGTGCCTGAGCCGGCGACGGAGCGCCCGAAGACGCGCGTCAGGTAGGGCGCGGGCGCAGTGTCATAGGTGGTGAAAGCGCCGCCGAGGACGATGGAATCGTCGGGCTGGACCACGAGGGAGGCAACGTAATTATTGCAACCGGCGCCGAAGTTAATGGTCGTATCCACCGAACCATCCGGGTTAAGGCGCGTCAGACCGTTACGCGTCACGCCGCCGTAACGGCTGAACGCGCCGCCTAACAGAATCCGTGTATCCGGCTGCAAGGTGATGGCATAGACGGCTCCATCAGCGCCGAGGCCACCGTTGAAGGTTGGGTCAAGCGAGCCGTCGGCGTTGAGCCGGGTGACGTGATTCTGGACGGTGTTATTGAAGTTGGTGAAGAGTCCGCCGACAAGGATGCGGCCATCGAGCTGGATGGCAAGGGCGCGGACGGAGTCATTGGCGCCGGTGCCGGGATTATTGAAGCTGTTGTCGAGGGACCCGTCGGGATTGAGGCGGGCGATATGGTTTCGCGCGATGCCGTTGATCGTGAGGAAGTCGCCGCCAATGACGATTTTCTGGTCGGTTTGGACGGCAACGGCCCAAACGGGGCCGTCAATGCCGCCGGCGCCGTTGTCGGCATTAAGTCCCAGATCCACCGAACCGTCGTCGTTGAACTGAGCCAGGTAATGGCGCGGGGCGCCGTTGGCGAGGGTGAAACTGCCGCCGACCAGGATCTTGCGCACCGTCCGGTTGGTGTCGGTGAACGTCTCGACGACAGCGTAGGCGGTTTGGTCCAGCCCGGAGCCGGGGTCGAACTGCCAGTCGAGCGTGCCGTCCAGGTTCAGGCGGGCAAGGTGGCTGCGGTTGGTGCCGTTGTAGGTCAAGAAGTCGCCGCCGATGAGAACGCGGCCATCGGACTGAAGGGCGAGGGCGCGCACGGCGTCATCGGCGCCGCCCGGCAGGGACAGGAAGGTAAAGTCCAGGGTGCCATCGGCGTTGAGGCGGGCCACACGATTGCGGGTGACAGAATTCGCCACGGTAAAGGCGCCGCCGGCGACAATCGCGCCGTTGGGCTGCAGGGCGACGGCATTGACGACCCCGTTGAAGGCCGGGGAGAAGGTCGGGGCACGACCGCCGGGCGGTTGGTTGAACCCGTCGCTCACGATATTGAGCGAGGCGGTGGAGGGGTAGGCCAGAACGCCGGACGGGGTTGGGTTAGTCAGTTGCAGCACCACGGCGCGGTTCGACAGATCAATGCTGTGGTTGTCAATGAGCGGCACGGTGAAGGCCTGGCTGACCTGGCCGGGGCCGAAGGTCAGGGTGCCGTTGGTCGCGATGAAGTTAATACCGGCGGTGGTATTGGTACCGGCGGTGGTGTTGAAGGTGGCAGTGAGCGTGCCGACGCTGCCGCCCTCGCGGACGACCGGGACGATCGCAAAGCCGCCGCTTTCGTTTTGCGCATAGGTCGGGCTGCTGAAGGACAGGGTGCCGAGGCTATCAACGTTGAGGATGGTCAAGACGGCGTTGCTGAGCAGGCCCAGCGCCACGTTATCGGTCACGCCGTTCAGGACCGGCGTAGATAACTGGAGACCAACGGTGAGATTGGGCGTAATCTGGCCGTCGTGCAGCACCGGGATGGTGAAGGACTTGGGGGCGCTGTCGCCGTTGGTCCAGAGCAGCAGCAGATTGGTCACCGGAAGGTAATTGACAAAGGGCACGGCGGGGGTGTTGGTGGGGCTGGCTACTGTGTTGGTGGTGGAGCAAAGGACGGTCATGGTTCCCTGGCTGCTGCCGGTGCGGGTCACGGTGATGACGGCGTTGCCGGCGGTTTCGTTGGTCGCGAACGAAGCGGCGCTGAAGTTCAGGCTGCCGCCCGGGAGGTCACTATCAATGATAGTCAGCCAGGCATTGGTGATACCGCCCAGGGCGATGCCATTCATTGGGTGCTGGGCGACGATGTTGGTGATCACCAGCAGCAGCGCCAGGTTGGGGTCCACGTGCCCGTCGTCCAGGATGGGGACCGTGAAGCTCTGGTTGGTGATGCCGGGATAGAACGTCAGCGTACCGCTGGTGGCTCTGTAGTTGATGTTGGAGCGGGCGAAGCCGTAGCCCGGCGGTGGGGTGCCCGAGAGGTCGAAGGTCAGGCATTTCAACGTCACCGTATCCCCGCTGCCATTGGTGCGGATGACCATGATGGAGGCCATGCCGGCCGACTCACTGACGGTATAGTTGGTGGTGATAAAGGTGAAGGTGCCGGGCGGCGTCCGGTTATCAATGATCACAGAAGGGGTGGAGGGTTGCGGACCCAGGGCCGTGCCGAGGGGGATGTTGGCGCCCCCGAGGAAGAAGCTATCCGCCTGTTCGGGGATGGAGAGGTTGAGATTATACGAGACGTTGCCGGAGCCCGCCGTGTTGTTGAGGATATCCACCTGGGCGATGTCGAACGCCGGCGGCTCCCCGTTATTCGTGAGCACCTCCTGCGGGTCGGGGAAGTTTCGCCACCAGATGCCATCACTCAACATGCGGGTGTCGTAGGCCCCGGGCGGACCCCAGGTCGTACCATAACTGGGAAGGCCAGAGGCTAAGGGGTCATAGGTATAATCCTGGCCGTAGATGGCAGCGCCGGGGCCGAGCGGCAGAGGATCGGGGGAGAAGCGGGTAGCAACCGTTCCCAGGGTGCCGTTGGTGCGCGTCAAGGTGAGCTGCAAGTATTGGGCGTTCTTGTCGGCGTTATTGAGGCCGTTACCATTCGGATAGGTGAGGGTGATATTGCCGGGGCCGATGGTCGAACCGCCGCGGAGGAGGGCGAGGTTCTCGCGCTCGTCAGTGGCTCGGCGGCTACTCGCACCGCTTGGCCAAAAGACCCCACCGCCGATCAGGTCGAAGCTGCCGCCGATGACGAGGTCCTGCACGGCGTTGCTGTTGACGATGACACTTTCCTGACCAAGGGCGTAAACGACGTTATGCGGATAGAGGTCGGGGTTGAACACGGGATTGATCAGGCCGGCGAACTGGTTGTAGGCGGTGTCCAGAAAGCCGGTGTCCACCGTGCCGTCGAGGAACAGCCGGGCCAGGCCAACGCGGTGCGTGCTATTGAACAGGGTGAAGGCGCCCCCCACGTAGATCCTGGACTCGGTCGGGGAATAGAAGACGGAATAGACGACATCATTGGCACTGGAGCCGGGACTGAATGACGGGTCAAGGGCGCCGCTGGGGAGCAGCCGCGTCAGGCCGTGATGGAGGGCGGTGTGGAACTGCGTAAAGGCGCCGCCGACCAGGATGTTGCCGTCGTCCTGGACGAGCAGTGTGTAAACGGTGTCGTTGGCGCCCAGGCCAGGGTTGAAGGTGGTATCCAGCGACCCGTCGGCGTTAAGGCGGGCGATGCGGGAGCGCAAGACGCCGCCGGCCGTGGTGAATTCGCCGCCAATGACCACCTTGCCGTCGGGCTGGGCCGCAACGGCCCAAACGGTGCCGTCGAGTCCGATGCCGGAGGTGTCGAAGGTGAGGTCCACGTTGCCCTGGGAATCGAGGCGGGCGACGTGGTCGCGGGGGTAGTTGTTGAAATTGTCAAACTGGCCGCCGAGAACGATGCTGCCATTAGTGCTGAGCGCGAGGGACCAGACGGTGTCATCAGCGCCCAAGCCCGGATTGAAGGTGGTATCAACGCCGCCTAGCGTATTGAGACGGGCGACGTGGTAGCGATTGACGCCGTTGACCGAAAGGAAATCACCGCCCATGACGATGAGGCCGTCAGGCTGCAAGGCCAGCGAGGTCACCAGGCCATCGGCGCCGTTGCCCGGGTTGAAGGTCTGGTCGAGCGTGCCGTCGAAGTTGACCCGGGCGATGCGGTTGCGGAGGAAGGAATTGTAGGCCGTGAACGCGCCGCCGATCACGGTGTTCTGGTCCGGCTGGACGGCGAGGGCGAAGACGGCAGCGTTGGCGCCGGGGATCGGGTTATTGGGCGGCTCTTGATGGTTGTTGTAAGGCGTTTCGAGGGCGCCGGCGGGTAGATCCTTGCCATCAAAGGAAATCGTGAGGATCATGGAGTAAACCTCGCCAAACAGGCAACTCTGGGGGTCGGGGGGGGCCCACAGATCGATCTCGATATCTTCGTTGAACTCAGTCAGCGTGTCATCATTGATCGGGACCAGGAGTTCCGCCATAGCGGGAAGATCCGGGCCAAAGGTAACGCCGCCCGAGACGCCAGTGGCATCAATGCTGATTCCGTTTCCCCACGGTGACGGTCCCGGGATGCAAGCAGAAAGGAAGTCTTCGGGGCCTAAACCGGGCGGGGCGATGGTGGGCGGCTGGGGGGTGGCATAGTCGGATTCGGGCCACAGGTCGAACGTATTGTAGTGGAGGTCACCGGCGACGTTCAGGCTATCAATAGCCCAGTGGCAGGAGCACGAACCGTCGCCGATGCCGTCAACCTCGAACCAGATCTGGGCATAACCGGGAGTACCGGGATCACCCCGCTCGCTGGTGACGTGATGCTTGACCTGGAAGTTTATGAGGTTAGTGCTGAAGAAGACCTGGGGGCCAGGGTCGCCCATGCCTTCGGGGACTTGCATCTCGAGTTCGCGGCCCACGCTGGTATCCGAGCCCGTCATGATCACCGGCGGCGCCAGGAGATTGGTGTTTTCCTGGGGATCGAACCGGACGGCGACAATCTGGACGTCGAAGTAAACGTTCGGGTTGAGAGTGATGCCGTTGGTGCCCATGGGCGGTTCGGGAGCCGGCATGATTGGCACCGTGAACGTTTGGACCGTTTCGTAGTTCTTGAAGGTCAGCGTCTGTTTCCCCCCGATGTAGTCCACGCCGTCAACAGCCGGGGTGTTCGGGCCAGCATAGTTGGTGGTCACCACGTCCACCAGCACCTGGCCCGCATAGCCCAGACAGCGGGTGACGGCGAATTGGATGGCGCCTTCGGTCTTGGAGGCGGCGACACCCAGCGGGTAAGTAGCCGCCGGTTTGGTGAAGCAGAACAGCCCGCCGAAATTGTAGCCCCAGGTCAACTGGATCTGCCCCGGTCTGCCGCTGCTGTCCACCGCCACATAGTAGGCGCTGCCCTGCTTAACGGGGAACTTGACGGCGCTGGGGGTAACAGGCCCTGGGCCGTAAAACTGGCTGAAGTCCACATTGATGTTGGCGGCAACGGGGAAGAGCGGACCATTGACGGCGGCGTTGGTGTTCGCCGCAACGGTATAAACGGCCAGACGGGTCCCAGCGGCGCTGCCGAAGGTATGAATGGTCATGGTGCCGTCCTGGATGGCAATAAGCTGATACCAGACGGAATGGGCGGCGGGCGCGCCGGCATGGGCGGGTTCGCCGGGTTCAGCGGTGGCAGCCGTGAGATCGGCATTGGTCGTGCCCCAAAACCCGGAGATGACGGTGGCGTTGGCGAAATTATCATTCGGAGGCGGGGCTGCCCCCCTGGCCGTCATGGCCAGGCCGATAAAGGCAGACACCCCGAGCGGCAGCAATCCGAGCCGGCCCAGGAAAGAGATATTCAATCGCAAGCTTCGCATAACACTTCAACACAGTTAGTCAGTCAAAAAACTCATTCCCTATATGCCCAGCGGCGCAGGCCCTGCGCGTCCGGCGGCTCTCAAGCCACCGCTGCCGAGACGCCGCCGGGGCAGGCGAGACGCCTGCCCCACTATCACTATCACTATGGCGACACTGCATCCACGCGGACGCGGTAGAAACGGCCACCGGGCACCAGCGGGTCGGCGAGGCGCTGCCGGCCACCCGCGGGGCCGAGCACGAAATTGGTCAACAGTTGCCAGTTAGTCGCCGTCAACGACGGCTCGAAGAACACCCAATTAGTCGAGTAGGGAAGGCTGTTCCAGGAGAGGACAACTCCCCGCTGTGGGGCATTGGTGAAGGCCGCGGCCAGGCCAACGTCCGAGGAGACGAATACGGGGGCCGGGTCCAGGCAGTTGGGGATGCCGTTGGCGTTGGAATCCAGGTCACAGCTTTGGACCAGGGCGAGATTGAGGAGATGAGTCGTGCCATCAGGGTAAAGCATGTTGGTGGAGCTGAAGGCGCCCGCATAAGAAGAGACCCAGTTCAACCCGCCGCCGTTCTTATGGTTGAGCTTTTCCGCCCAGGAAATGCCATTGATGATGAGCTGGGCATAGTAAATCTTCATGCCGGGCGCAACCTGGAGGTTCAGCAGGCTGCCGCTGCCGTCGAAGTTGGTCATGGAATCGCGGAATTCGAGGTAATCCACGTAAAGGGCGTTGTTCGCGGAGGGTCCGCTGAAGACGAAGGAACTGCCGACGCCGCCGTCCAGGATGAGCCGCCCCAGGGCGGCGTTGTTGCTATAGCCCGCGGCGGAAGGGCCGATATCCCGTGCGGCCCACTGGCAGCCCACGGAGGCATAGGGCGGGGCGGTATCGGTTATGGTGGTGCCCAGAAGGCTGGCAACGGGCGGATCGAGAGGCAAATTAAAGCCGAAGACGCCGCCCACCAGCCAGACATTGCCGCTGGCGGTGCCGCCGTCGTTCAAGGAATTGGTGACCAGGAGGGTGAGGCTGTGGCCGGTGTTCAAGAGCTGGTTGCTGATGAAGAGGCTGCCGGAACTGAGGACGATGTCGTTGAAGGGGGCGCTAAGAACGCCATTGTCAAGCGTGGCGGTAGTGGCAGAGAGGTTGATGGGGCCCGGGCCGCCATCCACCAGGCCGGTGTTCTCGAAGTTGGTGGCCCAGATCGAACAGCCCTGGACTTTCACGCTGCCGTGATTCACAAAGTCCCAATACGGCTGGGAGGCGGAACCAAAGAAAGCGGCGTTTTGAACGCTGATCAATCCGTAGTTGGTCAAGGTCTGCAAGCGGGGCAGAGAAGCGGTGCCCAAGAGCTGGCCAGAAGGGAAGTTAAGCTGCCCCTCCGGAGCCTGGGCGCCAGGACCATTGGTGACGACCATGAGGTGGTAGGCGTCAATGGTGAGGTTCGAGAGCACATTGAGCACGTCGCTAATCACCACATTGCTCCCGTGCAACGTCAGGTTCTGGACCTCGCTGGGGGTCGAACTCCGCAGGAAGCTGTCCACCACCGTAATGAAATAGCTATTGGTGTAATAATAGACGTTCGTGCTGATGCCAATGAAATTGGTGACGGGGCTCGGGAAATTGGTCCAGGCGGTGCTCCAGACATCCACGAAGCCATTGAGCCGCGGGCAGGTCGGCGCCAGCAGATTGCTGAACGTCAGGGTGGCATTGGTCACCCCCAAGTTATAGTCCGCCACGGCCGACAGGATGCGGGTATTACGATCCTGGGTAAAGTTGTTGGTGGCGGTGAGCCGCACGTAATTCAAGCCGGCAATTCGGCTCGAGCTGAGGTCAAGCTGCTTGCTAGCCGTGACCTCGATGCGGCCGGGCATGTTGGTGTAAGTCTGGCCGGCGATATCGGACAGGATGACAGTGGTGTTCGTGAAAAGGGCTTCATAGGCGGTGAATTGGCTGGTGAAATTATTGGTGTTGGGGCCAATGATGCCCAGCGGCAGGCCGGGGCTGGTGGGAAGGCTGAAAAAGGGGAGTCCATATTGGAAGAAGAAATAGTTGGTGGGAATGAAGGTATTTGCATAACCGGTGCTGGGCGGGGCCACGCCGTTGGTTGTGAGCACCACGTTGGTTACGCCGATCAAGTTGTCTTCCAGAAAAAGATGATTGGTTTGAGTCAAGCCAGTGATGATATTGGTCAAAGGCCAGGCCCAGTCCACTACGCTCAGGCCGGGAAAATAGACGTTATGGCTAATGTTCGTGTCGTCCGCGGTCGAGAGAAAGACAATCTCGTAGGAAATGTCCAAGCCAATCTGGCTGTTAGTGCCATCGGTCGTGATACTGATGGCATTGGTGATCGCGTTCATGTAGGGCGTGGCGGCAGCCAACTCCGTCTGCATGGCCGAGTAATAGCGGTTGGTGACCCAGTAAGGTCCAGGGGTACCCGCGCCGAAGGAGCTGAACTCGGCGGCGGGGTTATAGTTGCGGGTCTGGCCCAACCCCCAGTACGAGTCAAACATGCCGGCGCCGAAGAGGTCACCGGTCTCGAACCCTTCCATGTTCAGCAGTCCCCCCTTCAAATTGATATTCTGCCCTTGGAGGCTCAGCAGGCTGTCCGGCCCCATATCAATCGTGCCGTTGTTGATGATATTGGTAGCGGAGGCCAGGCAGAGGGCACCGCCGAAACCCACGGCGAGGAAGAAGAAATCGGCGTTGTTGGTCGAGAAGTAGGGGCCGTCGTTGGTGCCGCCGCAATTGATGATGGCGCCCCCCGCATTATACAAGGTGCCGGCGTTGGTATAGCGCGCGGTCCTGGTGTTGAAGGTATCGAACTCGAAGCCGGCCAGCGAGCCCATCACACCGAAGTTCGTGTAGTTGACGGTGTTGGCCGTCTCATAGGGAGTGAGTGTGAGATTGACCGTATTGAATGAAATGAACGAATTGTCAATGAAAGCGGCGTTGTTGATGAAGTTCGTCGCGTCAATCACCGGCAGCGTGGCGGGAGGGCAAATCAGGGAGGAACTGTTAACGTAGGACGGGTCTGTCCGCGCGAGGGCCACCGACACCATAGCGAGGCAGGCCAGCCCGATGAGAATGTGTCGTTTCATGAGTGCGAGTTTAAGTTGTTTCGGTCCCGGCATAGGTTTCATGCTACGGCAGCACCGTCACAGTCACCTGCCAAACGGTGAAGCCGCCATCCGCGCCGGTCATTTGGACGAAAAAGGAATAGATGCCGGCCGCCGCCGGGGTGCCGGCGAGGCGGCCATCGAGCGTGAGCACCAGCCCCGAGGGCAGGGCGGGCGAGTCAGGGGCCAGCGACCAGGTGTACGGGGGCCCCTTACCGCCCGTGCCGGTCAACTGGGTGGTGTAGGCCGCGCCCACCTGAGCGGGAGGCAGGGAGGAGCTGGTGACCTGCATGAGCATCTGGCTTTCCACCGCGGCGATGCTGGTGCCGTTGGGAAATATGACCGGCGCGTTGGTGGTGTCATCAAAATTGGCCCATAAGGCAAATTCAACGGCGGTCCGCTCATCCAGGAACCAGTTATTGTTCGTAACGACGTTGTAGAAGACAGGGCCGGCCTTATTCAAGGTGATCGTTGTGGGCGGGTCTATCGTCCCTGGCCCGGCCAAGCCGGGCAGCGCGTTGTTTGTATTGAAGATGATACTGCGCGCAATGTCGAACCAGTTGAGCGCCCCGGCTGGACCCGGCAACGGATCCCGAGCGGTGAACAGGAAGTCGGGGGCGGTGGCGACGCGCTGGAAGGTCTGGACCCAATTGGTGCTGTTGGTGACCGTGGTCATGGTAAAGTAATTGGTCTGGGGGTTGTAGAACTTGCCCAGGAGCGAATCGTAGGCGGATTTGGCGAAAGTGATCTTTTCGATGCCGCGCCGGAGGCTGGGCTCGTTGGTGACGCAGAGCACCTGGAAAGTCGCCAGGTTATGGTTGCTGAACCAGGTGATGTAGGTGCGTCCGAGGAGGAAACTGCCGCTGGTCCCATTCGTCGTCGGGGTGTTGGTTACGACCAGCGTGTTGGTAACACCGATGGGAATGGTCAATATGTTCGACAGGATCTGCAAGCCGCACAAATTAGTGGGGATGAAATAGTAGTCACCCGACAACATGTTGGTCAGCATAGTCGTGGTGGTGATGTTGGTGGTATAGAACCCGACCGGGGCGTTGGGCGAGAAGTTGAGGTTGGTGCTAATAACCGTCACATAGCCCCTGGTGGAGAACGAGTTGGTGACCACGTTGGCGAATTGTCGCGTGTAAACGAACATCACGTTGGTGGTGTAATTGGTCGCGTACACCAGGTGCGGCGGCGCGCCGGCGGAATCCCAGGGAGAATTCGTATAGTAGGCCGACAGGTTGGTGGTGATGACGTTGGTAAAGGACGGGATCGTGCTATTCGGCACGATCGCGAGGTCGGGATAGAGGCCCGAGAGGGTCGCGTCATCGTTGGTCAAGGATTGCGCGGCGAGCAGCGTGAGATTGGAGGTCACCAGCAATTGGAGGCCGCTGGGGGTGTTGTTGGTGACAAAGACAATGCTGTTAGCCGGGTTATCCTCCCAGTTGACATTGCCCGAGCGAAGCAAGTACCGCAGCCCGGCCACATCGTCGCGAGTCAGCCCGGTCAAGAACTGCCCGGGAACCAGCTCATTCAGCGAGAATGAGGCCACCGGGGTGTACCGGAGGGTATTGACGCCAACGTCAACGGGTATGTATATCGCTTCTGACAGGGCGTCACCGGGTGGGACGGGATTCGCGCAATAATCATGGATATAGTAGGAATAGTACACGCTGTTGACGTAGCTCGAATACTGGAGCTGATCCAAGTCCGAGGGCACAATCGCCAGGTTGCGCTTAACGACGAGGTATTGGTTGCCCACCGGGCAGTTCGCCCCGGCGAGCCGGTCATGGAGGCCCCAGGTGTAGCGGAGCGGGTCGGCCAGGCCCATTTGTTCCACCATGATGCCAAGCGCGGCCGATTTCAGGTCCTGCAGGTTCAACGCCCCGGCGGTCGGATTGGAGCGTTTCACATCGAGCGGAACCTCCGACAGGTCCGGCGTATACAAGTCCACATTGGATAGGTTGTTCAGGATGGCGAAGGCCTGGTCCACCGCCCACACGCCATTGGAACCGAAGTAATCCAGGAAGTTCTGGTCAAAGGCGTAGTAAAGCACGGGCGTGTTGCGGCGGTACTCCTCGCCAATGTTCTTGGGGGCGCCGAGGTCGGAACGGAGAGGAACCATGTACCCGATGTCCGGCACCTGGTAGGCCTCGGGCGGTCCAATGAGTGAAAAGGCCTGCGCGGCCGGGACGCCCGCCACCAGCACACCCAACCAGGCCACTATCTTGAATGATCGCAACATAGAAGCTCCTCTAGTGCAGCCACATCACCCGGTAATAGCCGGCGTTGGTGAGGCCGATATAAAGCGAATCGCTGGCGCCGACCGCGAAGCGCGGAGAGCCAAGATTCTGCCAGGCGGTCAGATCTGGAGAGGTCTGCACCTGGTAGGTCAGACCGGGCTGGGGGTTCCAAGTCAAGAAGTAGCCCTGGGCAGTGGAATTCATGGCGGTCCGCAGCCAAGTCGCCGGGTTCGTTGGATCAGCGCCGGTCAGGAACACCTGGAGGACGGTGGGGCCGCCCGGCGCCACGGGATCATCTGGGCCGGGCCAGGCGTTTCCGTAGCCCCAATATTGCGCCATCCACTGAACCGGGAGGACCCCTTTGTAAGTTTGGGTGCCCCAGGTTGTCGCCTGCGTCGCGGGCGACAAGGGGGACCGACGGCCGCCGGTTGTCACATAATCAACCTGGAAGGAATAGGAGGTATCAACCGCCAATCCGTTCGTCGCCGTCATAAGCCAAATATTGGTGGTTAAGGACGTTGCGAGCGCGCTATTCATGTAAACGTCATAATGATCCACCGAAAGGCCGGCCTGGAGCGGCCAGGAGACCTGGATTTGGGGTTGGTACACGCCGTTGCTGACCACAAAGGGCACATGCACGAACGGCGCGCTCATCGCGGGCAGGGGTTGAGAGACGTTGACATACCGCTGGGCGAAGAGGTCGAAGCCGTCAGGGGTGCCGACAAAGCTAGTCCAGACGGCCAGGAACCGCCCCTGGCCGTCGGAGGCCAGAGCGGGCTGCATTTGCTGGTTGATCCAGGTGGTGTTGACCTGAAACTCGCCTTGGTCGGGAGACCCGTCATCATGCAGGAACTGGGCGAAGACGCCTTCGCGCGAGCCGTCCTGAGCAAGGCTGGTCCAGGCTACCAGGTAATCCATGCCGTCCCAACTGATGGTCGGCAGATACTGATCGCCAAAGCGGGTGGTGTTGATGCAACGGACCGTGCCGGCGGTGCCAGCGCTGGAGAAGGTCGTCCCCCAGATATCCCAGCCGTTGGTGTCCGCGACGCGGCTCCGTTCGGCCCAGACGACCATGAACCTGCCGCCGGACGCCGCCGCGACATGGGGACTGGAGCAGAGGTTGGAACTGGTGTTCACCAGGAATTCATTGCCCGCCGGAGCACCGTTGGCGGCAAATATCCGGGCATAGACGTCCACACTGGCGGTGCCAAAGGTGCCGGCGGTGTCGCCCGGGGCGTCGAGGGCGCGCTCTTGTTCGGAAACCCAAGCGAGGACGAACCTTCCGTCGCTCAGCGCGGCGATGGTCGGGTCGCGTTGGTTGTAGCTAATGAACTGGTTAACCTGGAATTCGCCGCCGACTTTTTGACCCGTGGGGGAAAGCACCTGCGCGTAAACGTCCTGGAGGCTGGTGGGCGCCGCCTGGTTGAAGCTGGCCCAAGCCACCACGACGTTGCTGTCAGCGAGGGTCGTGACGACTGGATTAATCTGGGCACTATTGGTGAAGGTGTTGACCTGCATGTCCCCGCCCAGCCAGAGATTGGTCGGAGAGAGGAACCGGGCGTAAATATGCTGAAAACCCTGCTGCCCGCCCTGCCAGACGAACGCGACCCCGCCGCCGTTGAGCAAGGACAGATGTGGGTTCTCCTGGTCGCCCGCTCCGATGGAATTCACACGAAAGGGCGATAGGGCGCCGGAGAAGCTGCTGTCTAATCGCAACGCGCTGACGCCCAACCCGTCGCCGTCAGTGATGTTATCCTCCCAGACGAGGAACCCGCCGGAGGGACTGAGGCCTAACTGGGGCCAAGTCTGGTCCCCCAGCAGCGAACCGGCGATGGCGTATTCGACGCCGTTGGGCAGGTAGTTGGTTTGGCCCAGGACCACGGCGGGAGCCGCGAGGGCCAAGGACCCGCAGAGCAGAGCATTGCGGCCGAACAAGGAGCGAGACATACATTCAGGCGTTCACGGACATCTATGGCGGGTTACACAGTGCGACAAAGTTAAACCGGCTGACAGGCGGCTGGCATTAGTTGGTTTGCGGCTTGGTGGTTGACGGCGGTTGCACCGGGATGCCGGTCTGCGCAAAGGGCATTTCGTCTTCCGAATGCAGCCGGTTGCCCGCCGGGTCAATGAGCGTGGGCGTTACGAAGATGAGCAGGTTACCCTTGGAAGTGTTCTTGGACTCGGTGCGGAAGAAAGTGCCCACCAGCGGCAGGTCGCCGAGCACGGGGACCTGGTCTTTGATAGTGGTGACCGTCTCGGAAAGCAAGCCGCCCAGGACCACCGTCTGGCCGTCCCACACATTGACCGCGGAAACCACCTGCCGCACCCGGAACAGCGGAAGGACCGTAGGAACCAGAACGAGGCCGCCCGGAAAGGCTCCCGAGGTAAGCAACCCCGAGGTATTCACTTCATTCGGGTTGTCGTATCCCACGAACTCCTGATACGTCGGGATCAAGGTCAGGTTGATGGTAAAGCCATCCGAGAGCACGCACGGAATCACGTCCAGGGTCGGCCCCAACTCCATCTGCTCGGGCTCAGGAAACACGAACGTGGAGGTCGCGGGCGCCACAACGGTGCCGGAGCCGCCCACCGCGCCGCCGGTCGTGCCCGTGTTCTGGCTGAAACCAAAGCCGGTGATGATCGTTTTGACGTCGGTGGCCTTCATCTGGGCCTGCCGGCCACTTTGTGCGGTGACTTCGGGCTGAGCCAGGAGCTCGGCCCCGGACCGCTGCTGCAGCGCGTGAATGACCAGGCGAAACTGCGGGTCTGTTAAGATGCCCGTAAGGGTGAAGAGCGACGTGGTTGGATTGCGCAGGCCCGAAGTCAAGAGCCCATCTGTAGAAGCGGGCGCGATGGTCGTGGCCGCAGCACCGGTGATGGGATTGGCAGGAACGCCGGGGAAAGTCCCCACGGGGTTGGCGGCGGTGGGTGCGCCGTTAAACGACGGGGCGGTGCCGCCCTGGCCGCCGATGGCGCCACCGGCCATCAACACGTTGCCCAGGTACCAATCGAAGCCCAACGCCTTGTTATCATCCTGGGAAACCTCCACAAACTTAGCCTTGATGTCCACCTGTGGCGGCACAATGTTGAGGACTTGGATGGCGACCTCGATGATATCCAGGTCCTGCATGGTGGCGCGTACCAACAGCATTCCCTGGCGATCATTAAAGAAGAGGGCCTTGCCTGGATTTCTCACCGGATCAAGGTCCACCCCCAGAGTCTGGAAGTAATTGATGGCGGCTTCCGAGACCTGTTGCATGTTATTGGTCCGGGTAAGGAAGTTTATACCGCCGCCGCCTATGCCGCCGGCGCCCCCCATACCACCTTGCATACCACCCATCATACCGCCGCCCATCATCCCGCCGCCAGCAACAGAGACACGGGCAACGATCGAGCCAGGCATCGAGTACCCGCCCGCACCACCACCCATGCCACCACCACCCATGCCACCGCCGCCCATACCACCACCACCACCACCGAAGCCGCCGCCGCCACCACCACCGAAGCCGCCGCCGCCGCCGCCGCTACTACTGTTACCCACGTTATAGGATGCGCCGAAGACAAAGCTGCCTACGCCCTGCAGGCCCTGGTAGAAGGTATTGGGATCAACCTTAAAGGTGCGAACGTAGAGCGGCGTCGTCTCACGCGCCTTCAGGGAGAAGATGACTGCGTAATCCTCGATGGAGTATTTGATGGGCCGGTCGGCCACTTTCACGATCGCGTCCAGCACGTCCATCAGACGAATATCGGTGAGCGCCGGGTTGATCTTGATGGAGATGGCGCTCATATCCACCTGCTCGGGCGGCGCGGCCGGGAGCGGATTGCCGTCCGGGCCAAGCTGAGGCGCGGTGGGCGCGGGGGCGCCGCCGCTGTCAATGTTCTGGTTGACGAGGAAATTGATGCCGCGCTTTTCCGGGTCGCGCTTCTTGGCTTCGTCGCTGAGGTTGATGACGACCTCCCCGAGCGGCAACCCGTCATATTTAACGCTGTCGAGGTGGATGCGATCGAGCTTGCTCATGATGCCCTGGCGGCCCTGGCCGGTATAGATAAGGTTAGTGCGGGTATAGGGATTGGGGACGGGCAAGGCCTCGCGGGAGATCGGGTTGGCCCAGGCCTGTTCGACGGCGCGGACGTCTTGCCGGAAGGTGACGTCGTGTAATTTCGCGGCCTGCACGTACTTGGCGTCGGACACGAGGTTCAGATAATAGAGGGCCGCCTCATTATGGGGGTCTTGCTTGAGCGCCATTTTGAGCTTAAGGTCGGCCTCGTCAAATTTACCCGTTTCGTAGAGCAGCTTTCCGTCTTGCACCAGTGTTTTCGCTTTGACCTGGTCCTCCATAATCGCGGGCACCTGGCTGCGGACCTCTTCGCTGGGGATGTTGCCCCGCTGCGCGGCGAGCAGTTTCTCATTGCTGCTCTTGAACTGGATGGCCACCGCACTGGTGGGGTCAACGCGCAGGACATCATCAACCTGCGTCCGGGCCTCCTTGTAATCGCCGTGCCCCTGCGCCGCACGGGCCAGTTCCATTCGCACCGCCGTTAAACCGGCGATGGTCTGGTCGCGCTCGGCGTCCACACCCGACCCGATCCGCAGCACCAATTCCCAGGCGTCATCGTACAATTTGGCGGCGGAGGGGAGCGCATGGCGGTCTTGCGCCGCGCGGGCCTCCGCGAGCCTCTGGCGCAGGGTAATGCGGTTGGCCTGGCGATACACGGCTTCGTTGACGGCCGCCTCCTCCGGCGACGTCTGGGCAGACGCCGTTGGAGCGGCGGCAAGCAAGAGGATCAACGCGAGTGAGAGGGTAGCTGCTTTAATCATGGTTTCGGATGCGTTTGGTAAGCGACTAACGCGGTTCAAGATGCGGCGCTGGCACTGTACTTAATGGTCCATTTCTTCTGGTTCGATTTGGCGGACAATACTACTTCGTTCTCGGTGATAGCAACGATATTGTAGTCCTCGCCGTTGAAGGCGAGCGAGGCGCCGACGCGGCGGTTGGTCCAAGACCTGTTTTCCGGCCCGTACTTCAGATCCACCGTGTAGCCATCAACGCGGCGGAAAGGCTGGTCTCTGGTCACCGTCACCCGCTGCCCGGTGTCATTCAATTCGAGCACAACGGAGAGGACATTGGTTGGGTTGTCCGGCGCGGCTTTGATGTCGCGGAGGGTAAACGTGTCGGTTTTGGTGTTCGCGGAGCAATACTTCTGCGTCTTGCTGCGGTCGCGGGGATTGAGGGCGGCTTCCTTTTCGATGCCGATGACGCAGCGCGCGCCGGAATCGGAGAAGGTCACGTTATCGAAGGAGAGCTTGAGGTAGAGCGGGACCATTTTGGTAATCGTCACCGCGCTCGGGCCGATGTTGGTAGAGTCCACTCGGATGAGATGCCCGTCGGCGGCTTTCTGCCAAGCCATGGGGTTGAAGAGTCGGTTAGGGGCGGAGAAATCCACCAAGGCGGGCGCCGCCACGCGTTTGAGGACGTTGTCGGGCAGAGCGAGGTCCAGATTGGTCAACGGTTTGACCTTGGGGTGAATGAGCTGGTTGCGCATGTCCTCCAGCTTCTGTTTTTCACTGGCGATCTTGAACGGCAGGAACGCCACGGCCACCGCCAGGCCGAGCAGCACGAGGCCGAGCAGGACCTTTTCGTAATGTTTCTTGAGAAAATCCATCTTACTTGGGTGAGACCAGTTTCACCGCATTGAGCATCAGGGTGACCTTGAGTTGCTTCTCGTCCAGCGCGATGGGCAGGCCGCCGCGGTTGGCGGGCGCCACCGGCGGCGGAACATAGGCCGACGGCTGCGGTTGAGGAGGAGGTCTGGGTCCACGCGCGCCGGGTCTGAAGCCATAGCGCTGGGCAAAGCGATCTGCCGCGGACACGGGTCTGTCCGGGGCCGTGGTGGGTGGTGGGGGAGGAACATAAGTCGAGGTGGCGATCATGGGCGGCTCTTCGACAACCGGAGCCGCCGGCGCCGATTCGACGTTGATCGTCTTGACCATCAGGCCGCAAGGCGCGGCTGCAAAGCCGGCGAGCGCGGCCGCCAACTCCGGACTGAAACAGCGGAAGCTCACTTCATAAGGGGACAGCACTGCCAATTCATTCGTCACCGACTTTTCAGGCAAGTAATCGGTTTGCGGCCCCTTGAGATCGTCGTCGGAGACCCGCTCGCGGCGGATGAAATCCAGCGAGTTAATCTTCGCCTGGCACAGCACCCCACAAATCGCCTTGACCTCGGCCAATTGGCGCGAGAGCGGCTCGAGGCTGCCGGGAGCGTAGGCGAGTCTTTCCCTTTGCGCGGCGAACGCGAAACTGTAGGTCTGGCCGCTGGAATCTTTGGGCGGCAAGGCCACGCTGGCTTTGGCGGCGTCGCGTTGCATCTGGTCAATGGCGCGGCTGAGGGCGGAGCTGAACTCCTGACTGGTCAACTTGCCCGATTCCGGGACGGGGATGGGGGGGCACGGCTGAAAGTACTCGCGGGCTTTCTGGATAAACGCGCGCAGCTCCTTCTGCTGCTCTTTGGCGGCCTCGATATTGTTGACCTGGCCGGACCCCGGATGGGGGTTTTGCTGATTCAACCGCTTGAGTTCGACATACTGCTCATCGAGCTTGCTGAGGATTTCATTGTTAAGCTGCCATTTGGAGTAGAGGTACCAGCCCGCGAGGCCCATGAGCGCCAGCGCTACAAGGCTGCCGATGAGGAAGTATAGATTGCGCTTGATCCAGTCCATACTACAGCTTGAGCGGGTGCTTCAGCCTGGCAACAACGCTGAAGGTGAAGGTCTTGGTTTGCTCATCGTTGATGACATCGCTCGTGGTGTGCGTCTCCTGCGGGTCCGGGTCAAACAGGGGACTGTTTTGCAGTTCCTGCACCACGGTATAGGCGATGTCCTTGTCGGCCTCCGGCGTATCCGTAACATTCTTTAGACTCACCGCCCGGAAGGTCATTGTGAGCGTGGCGACTTCGTTCGTATCCCCTTTGGGTTTGCGGGGGTTGGCTCCCTCCGCAGGCTGGGTTGGCTCCGCGGCGGCTGGCTGAGGCGCAGGTATCCCTCTCCCCCGGAGACCATAACGTTGTAGCATACGTTCCGACATGGTGGTCGCGCTCGGCGGGCCACCCGCCTCCGGCCCCGGGGCACCTTCGCCTTCGGGCCTGGGGGCGGCCGTGATTAACTGCTCGATCCACACGCCCGCATCTGTCCGCAGTTTGCTCTTGGTGGTCTGCTCCACGCGAATCAGCACCCGGCGCAACTCGGTCAACACGTCGGCCCAGTAGAACCGGTCGCCCATCCACGTAACGATTTGATCCACCTCGTCCTTCGTTTTCTTGAGGTCGCCGTAAGCCTTCTTGAAGTCAACTTCCTTCTTCTTCTCGGGCGCGACGTCATTCTCGACGGTCTTCAACTGGTCAGCCTTGACTCCGGCCAGCTTGTCGAAGAGGAACCCCGTGGCCGCCACCACCGCGACCAGGCTGAAGACAGTGGCGATGAAGTAGGGCTTCTTCTGGTTAAAGCGCTGCCAGCGGAGGGTGCTATCCGGCATCAGGTTGAGCTCCACCGGACAATGGGCCAGGTTGCGCAGGCCCAGGCCGACCACTTCGCCCAGCGAATGGGCCACTCGCACCAGCTCTTCGAGGTTGATGGAGGGGTCGCGTTCGACGTTGCGGAGCGGGTTGAAGTATTCGACCGGCACGTTGAGCTTTTCGGCAAAGAACTGGGCGGTGTACGCCATGACGGACGCGCCGCCGGACAGGAACAGCCGCTGCGGAGCGGAGCCGCCCTGCTGCCCGCGGTAGAACTGCATGGTTTGGTTGACCTGGATGTGCAGGCGCGTCATGAACTGCCGGGCAATCTTGGAGATTGCGGCCTGGTGCGGGTTCTCCGGCTCTTCATAAGCGCCGCCCAGGCTCACGAAGCCCTCATCAATCTTGAGCTTTTCCGCCACGTCGAACTTGAGCTTTGACTCATTGGCAAAATCCTGGGTGATCGAGTTCGCGCCGAGGTTGATGCTGCGGGAAAAGACTTTACCCTTCTCGAAGAACAGGAGGTTGCTGGTCTTAGCGCCGATGTCCAAGAGCATCGTGCAGTCTTCCAAATCGCCATAATTGTAGCGGAAGGCGTTGCACAGGGCGGCCGGTGAGACATCGGTCAGTTGCAGGCGGAGCCCGCTGGCCTCGGTGACCCGGAACAACCCTTCGACAATGTCCGCCTTGATGGCGACCAGCAGGACCTCGAGTTCGCCGCCGGGAGTCGAGCCAAGGATCTGGTAGTCCCACACGACTTCTTCCAACGGGAAGGGGACGTTCTGCTGGGCCTCGTACTGGATGATCTGCGTGACTTTGCCGGCATCAACGGGCGGCAGCTTGACGAACTTGGAGAAGACGTGGAAGCCCGGGGCGCAGACGTTGACGTCCCTGGCCTTGATGGCCCTCTCGGCCATGAGCCCTTGCAAGGCTTTGAGAATCGCCGCCTCGCGGGTGGTTTCCTGTGCCCCTTCAGCGCCGAGCGACTTGAGAGCGTACTGCTTCAAGCGCAAGCCGCCGGCTTCGTTGACATCGAACTCGGCCAGTTTGAGGCTGCCGGCGCCGAAATCGACGGTGAGAAATGATTTTGTGTTCAGCATTTACTGTTGCGGCATAGGCCAACAAGACTCTTGCCGCCCGCGTCGGGTCAATGTGCGGGCAGCCGAAGGTGGTTACAGAAAAGCCCAGTAGCGGTCAAATAGAAAGAGAAAAAAAGGGTTCGGCGGAGAAAAAAGCAAATAGAGGCCACGGGCAAACAAGTCAGGAGGATTCCAAGTATCATGCCGCGCGCTTTCACGATCAATCCAGATAGATTATCAGGAACCATGCCAACGCGTTTTGGGCGGAATCTGCAAGGCGGGACGCACCGGCCGGGGTGAACTTCACGCAATATGCGTGCGGCTCGCGCGCCGTGAAGGATCGCCACGGGAACGCGCCCGGAACGGGGCCTCCGCGGGCACGGTTTACACCTTGCCCCGGAAGTATTCGAGGGTCTTGACCAGCCCTGCCGGCAAGGGCACTTTCGGCGCCCAACCCAGGATTTTCCTGGCCCGCGCAATGTCGGGCCGGCGCTGCCGCGGATCGTCCTGCGGCAAGGGCCGGAAGACGATCTTGCTGCGTGAGCGAGTGGCGCGGATAATGGCTTGGGCGAATTCGAGCACGGTCATTTCCGCGGGGTTGCCGATGTTGACGGGCCGGTCATACGAACTCAGCATGAGCCGGTAAATGCCTTCAATCAAATCCGATACGTAGCAGAAGCTGCGGGTCTGCTGGCCGCGGCCGAAAACAGTGAGGGGCCGCTGCCTGAGGGCCTGGCTGATGAAAGCGGGCACCACGCGGCCGTCGTTTAGCCGCATCCGCGGGCCGTAGGTGTTGAATATGCGGACGATGCGGGTTTCGACGCGATGTTCCTGGTGGTAGGCCATCGTCAGGGCCTCGGCGAAGCGCTTGGCCTCGTCATAGCAGCCGCGGGGGCCGATGGGGTTAACGTTGCCCCAGTAGTCTTCGGTTTGGGGATGCACCAGGGGATCGCCGTAGATCTCGGAGGTCGAGGCGAGCAGAAAGCGCGCGCGCTTGTTTTTCGCGAGGCCCAGCGCCTTGTGTGTTCCGAGTGAACCGACTTTGAGCGTTTGGATTGGGAGTTCCAAGTAGTCAATCGGACTGGCCGGCGAGGCAAAATGCCAGACATAATCCACCGGCATGTCCAGGAAGATGAACTCGGTCACATCCTGTTCGATGAACTTGAAGGAGCGATTCCCCCCCAAGTGCGAGATGTTATCCACCGCGCCGGTGACAAAGTTGTCAATGCCGATGACCTTGTGGCCGCGCGCGAGCAGCAGATCAACCAGGTGCGAGCCCAGGAAGCCTGCGGCACCAGTGACCACGGAGGTGGGCACGGAGGAGGAGAGACGTTTCGCATTCTTGCTCATAAGTTGCTTGCGTGTCCGGGCGGTTCTTGCGCGTCAGGAGGGGTCCCCGGCGGCTTACTTGGCGCCGGTGGCGGCCAGCACGGCTGGCAAGGTGCGCCAAAGGATTTTGAGGTCGAGCCAGAGCGACCAGTGGTCAATGTATTCCAGATCCAGCCGCACCCACTCTTTGAAATCGGTGACGTTGTTGCGCCCGCTGATTTGCCAGAGGCAGGTCAGGCCGGGCTTGACGCTGAGCCGCCGCCGATGCGCCAGGTCGTTGAACTGCTTGACTTCGTCCACCGGCAAGGGGCGCGGGCCCACCAGGCTCATCTCGGCGCGCAGGACGTTGTAAAGCTGCGGAAGCTCGTCGAGGCTGTATTTGCGGAGGAACTTTCCGATGCGCGTGACGCGCGGGTCGTTGCTCACCTTGAAGACCGGCCCGTTCATTTCGTTCATGGCCGCCAGCTCGTGCTGGAGCTGTTCGGCGTTGGTAACCATGGTGCGGAACTTGTAGAGGGTGAAGGGCCGGCCGTTGATTCCCGACCGCCGCTGACGGAACAGAACGGGCCCCGGCGAAGTGACTTTGATCAGCAAGGCGATGAGCGCCAACAGCCACGACAAGCCAATGAGCGCCACGACCGATCCGACCGAGTCCATCACCTGCTTCACCACGGTCCGCCAGGAAGATTCCGGCGTGGAGCGGAAGACCAGCACAGGCCACCCATAGAAATCGTCGAAGCTGGTGCGCGAGATTTGGGCTTTGAAGAAATCCGCCACCAGCCAGGCTTCGACCCCCTCGAGCTCACAAGCCCGGATGGCGGCTTCGACTTGCTCGAAATAGGCATGTTTTGCGCTAAGGATGACGCCATTGACCGAATGCTCATGCACCAACTCCACCAGACGGTGGACGGGTGTTTCGCCCAAGTCCACACGCGCGAGGATGTCGAGTTCCTCCGCTGATTTCGAGTTCAGTTCCCTCGCCATCCGGGCGGTTTCGTCGCTCGCGCCGACCAGGATCACCCGCCGCCGGTATTGGGCCTGCGCCAGCTTGGTGCTGGCCATCCACCGCAGGATTTCTTCCTTGGCGAAGACGAGTCCGAAGGCAATGAAACCGAACCAGATGACTACCCAGCGGGCGACGGGGGGTATCTTGAACAGGAACATCGTCAGGACCAGACCGAGGCTGGTGTAGCAACAGCCTTTGAAGAGGATCCAGGCGGTCGTCCATCGGGCACAGACGAGCGGGCGAGCGTAGAACCCCTGTCCCTCCAGGATCAGCGGGGCGGCGGGGATGAGCACCAGGTAGAGGGGCACATAGAGTTCGAACGACACGTCCCACACCTTCAGCCCAAAGAGATCAATAATGTCCTTGTTGCCGCGCAGTTCGTAAGCGAGCCAGAAACCGAATGCGAACAGGCAGGCATCCAACAGTTGATGGATTTGCATCCGAATCTGGCGGTCGCGGCGGAGCATGGTTTGTCAGGCGATCAGGGCCGGGCGGCGCGCGTCTGTTCCACCGGGCGGGGGACCAGTTGGAACTCCGGCGCCGAGGCGCTAATGAATTCTTTGAGGCGGGCGAAGGCGGCCTCTTCCTGGCCGGGCGCGCAGGACACGAAGCAGCCGATCGAGGCCCAGCGCTGCAAGATGCCGGTGGACAACAGGTCGCGAGCCATCCACCACATCCGCTGCCAATGCCGGGCGGTGTACTCGCCGTCGGCCACGAACCACAGGACATAAATGCCGCAAACGGTCTGCTGTTCGCCGCCGACGGTGGCCTCCCGGGTGGCCACATACTTCATCACAGGCAAGTCGTAAGGGTAGGGCCGTTGCAGGCGCACTTTGGTTTCCTGCGAGGCGCCTTGGTCAATGTGCCAGCCCTGACCCTCCAGGCAGAATTCGGTCTTGTGGAGGCTGGTGCGATCGCTCCCCATCAGCACGACGTTGATCGAGGCTTCAAAGCCATCGGGCGCCCGGTAAAGCCTCTGGCCGAAACTAGTGTCGGGCGGCAACCATTCAAGGACTCCCTTGTCCACTTCCACCGGTTTGGAGGTATAGTCGAGGACGCGCTCCGGCAACTCGACCTGTAGCCGGTGGCTGCCCGGGATAGGGCTGGTCTTGACGGCGGGCTGCCCGAGTTTCTGGTGGGCCTGGAGCCTCGTCAGCAGCGCCGCGGCGCCGCCCATCAAGCCGAGCGCCAGGATCAGGATGGTCCACTTTTGTTTGTTCATCTCATTCCCGAAACGCAGACTCGCCCGCGCGGTGGGCACGAGTCAACGCGTTGCATCGTTTGATCTTAGCGGGAAGGCGAATCAAGGAAAGCCTTTTCCCGGCGCCGGCTCGCTGAGGTTCGCGCCTCTCCCAAATGACAAAGGCGCTGAACTTGCGGGCTGGCTGGAAACGTTGGTCGCGGAGCAAGTCGGCCAGGGCTGACTGACCGTCATAGAGGTCGGGCTTGGAGGTGATGATCACCTGGGGCAGCGGGAGGCGGGTGAGGGTTCCCCGGGCCGGATTGAGGATGAGGAGCGCTGCGCCTTTGCGATCGGGGCCGGCGGTCAGCGGCAGATGGTAATACCGCGCCCCGACCTCAGCGGCATTCCACCAAACGGATTGCCCGTTGGTCAGCGCTGTCCTCGCGAACGCGGCGGCGGCGCGGTAGTCGTCCTTTGCGTGGCGTGGCGAGAACCGGAGGGAGAGACAGGACAGCAGGCTCAGGCCGCAAAAGACCAGGGCGACAACCCGGGCCCACGGGCGGCGGCTCGACCAGAGCCAGGCCAACCCCGAGGCACAGAGCAACAGAAGAACCGCGAGGATGGGGGCGCAGTGCCGCCCCACGACACGAAAATGCGCCACACGACCCACCGCCAGGATGAAGGCCAGCGGCACGGCGCAGGAGAGCGCCAAAACCAGGTTCCGGCGATTCCGGCCCTCAATCTCTTGCAGCACCGCTGCGCCCAGCGGGATGGCAATTGCCACTGCGTAGAGCGCCAGGCAGGGGAGGTAAGGCCGCAATACGGCCAGATCGGCGGTGCGCAGCTCCAAACGTCCCGGCCCCAACCCGGCAAACCCCAAGAGTTCATAGCCGACAAAGCACACGCTCCTCCAGGTGGTTGTGGCCGACGCGGAGGCACGTGCGCCGAGGCTGAGCGTCCAGAGATAGTAGCCGGCAAACACCCCCAGCAACCCGCCGGCTGCGAGCCACAGATACCAGAACCGCCTCGCCAGGCTCATGGTCCGACGCAGAGACAGAAGCGCCGGCATCGCGGCGAGTGCGGCGCCGGCCCACAGCATGCCGAGCAGGTTGCTGCCGGACAGAACGACCAAGCCGAACAGGAACAGTGCCACGCATGGGCCTGGGGTGGGGGAAAACACCCAACATCCAACAGCCAACATCGAACATCCAACCGGTCGCGTTTGGGCTGACACTGGATGTTGGAGGGTGGAGGTTGAAGGTTGAAGGTTCCCGCCTGAGTCCACGGCAAGAGAACTTGTCAAGCGCACCAGCGAGGTCACGATCAGCAGGGTGGCTCCCAACTGCATCGTATATGGTCGTGCTTCATCCAGGTAGTACCAGGCGAAAGGGGAGAGCAACACCACACAAGCAGCCGTGACCCGGCGGCGATCAGTGGACGGAAAGGCCAAGATAAACGCGACCGCCCCGGCGATAAACCAGGGCACGTTGGCGGCGTGCAGACTCCATTCACTGGTCCCAAAGAGCCTTGCCCAGCCCCAAACGTAGAGCATATAGAGCGGCATCTGCGCATCCGCGCTGCGGTCCTGGGACAGCACCTGCCACCAGCCGTTCAGGGTCGGCGGCACCGCCTTGGTAGCGGTGCAGGCCTCGTCTATCCACAGACTCCGGCCACTAATGGCGACACAGGCAACCACCATCACCGCGGCCAGGGCCAAACCGGTTCGCCAATCGGTGGCGAGGCTGCGCGCAGGAGGTTCGAGCGGTTGGCTATGCACGTGGGAGTTTCGGGCAGGAGGGGGGCAGGCCTAATGCCTTTCGGGAACCGGCGGCGGGTTGTCCCTGTCTAAGAACATGGCGCTCCTACCGGAGCTTTTTCGCAAGGATCGGCCGGGGCGGGCGTTGGGGCCGGGCGTTCGCGCAGCCAATGCCCCAGGAGCAGCAACCCGCCGAAGGCCGCTACGTAGGGCAGCAGACTGAGGATTCCGAACGGCCCACCCTCATGCACGTAGGAGCCTCCCTCCTGTCCCCAAATCTCCGCGGCGACAATAATGAACAGCATGCGCAAGATGTTGCCCAGGACGGCGAGGGGCACCGCTGAGGCGATGAGCAGGCCGCGCTTCCACCAGGTGCGAAAGCCGAGCATGGCATAGATAATGGCCACGGCGATGGTGGCGATCAGACTGCGGATGCCGCTGCAGGCTGGGGCCACGTCATACTGATAATGGGCGATGGGATTGAACAAGTTGGTGCCTTCCCTCATGATATCAATCTGGAGCAAGTAGCCCGAGATCAGCTCGACCGCCCGGCAGACCAGCAGCCGCAAGGGGAAGGTGATGGAGACCGCCGACCAGCCCAGCGGAATGCAGAAGGCAAACAGGCAGAACGGAAAGAAGCTCTCGCGCAGCCATTGGGGGCCCCACGCCAGCCCCATCAGGCCGTAGATGCCGGTGAACAGCGCGACGATCGAGATGCGCGGCTGCTGGGCCATGTAGCCGAGCACATGCAAGCCCAACGACAGGGCCACCAGCAGCAGCCCCGGCCACCAGGTCCGGAGCGACAGGGCCAGCAACTGCTTGCGCTTCCACCAGAACAGCCCAAGCACCACAAACGGAATTAGTTTCCCATGGCTATCGTCCGAGCCGTTGGCATCCGGGTTGGAGACATAGACTGCTTTCATCCAGGAGAGCAGCGACGGGGTGGAGACGTAGCCCAGGGTCGAGTTGCCCAGGAAGTGGAACAGCGCGAGCCACGCCACGAGCAGGACGAGAAAGAGCCCCTTGTTGGGCAGGCGATGCCAGCATTCCAGGAACTGGATGCGGAAGTCTTCGAGAACGCCGTTGCCGGTGTCTTTTTCCATGCGCGTATGGTTTGGCTTATTGAGTCGAACTACTTGGATACAGCAGCCGCTCGAGGTGCTCAATCAAATTAAAGGGAAGCGCTCCGTAAGGCAACGCGCTTCGGCCAGTTCCAGAGCCGTTTGCCCAGCGAGCGTTGCTGCGGACCGGAATGTCCGCGCTCCGGCCTGGTGGGAGGGACGAGGGAGCGAAGCGCACGACATACCAGTGGCGCGGTCCCTGGAACACGGTAGTGGTCGCGATGGCTGTGGCGACCAATTCCGCGCCGGTCCGCTGCTGCCATTCGGCCAGCGTCGTATTGTGCTCGAGCAGGTTGACTTCGCCTACGACGGCATATTGTATATGGCGCTGCCGAATCTGCTCGGGCGAATCACTCAGGAGAATGTGTTCCACGCGCCGGCTGCCGAAGGGCCGCCATAGCGAGATGTCAATGTCGTCGGGTGTGCCCATGAAGCCCACCAACTTCAGGCCTTGCGGCAGCAACGCCCGGACATTGGCCAACGGGTCCGAGCGCACACCATAGACGCTATAGACCGTCAGGGCCCGTTGGAGCAGCCGCTGGTTGGGTTTCCAGGCTGCGAGCCTGGATAAGACGGTCTGCGCCGGCCATAAAGGGCGGCCCGGGGTAAGCACGACCACCGGCACGGCCAGCAACACCACGCCTGCCGCCAATACCCGCCACCAGTGGCGGCGGACGATCACCGCCTGCCCCGCACCCGCGAGCAGCAGCGGGAACAGCAACGGGTAATAGGCCGACAGGTGGCGCGGCAAGTCCATCATCGCGGCCTTCACAAAATAGGCTAACAGCGAAATCCATGGCGCCACCAGCACCAGCCGACGCAGCCAGGTGGGAACGGACCGGTTCCCGGCCCACGGCACCGGCGAAGCGGGTCGGACGAACCAGACTGCTACGACCGAGACCACCAGGAGCATACTGACTCCGAAGCCCAAGCCGGCCCCGTCCTCGATCGGCAATTCTCCGACGGCATGGAATCCGGGCTCGAAGTTGGCCACCATGGGCGCGACCAGACTGTGCGGGAGGATGTTGAGAGCAGATTGATTCCACCAACCGGCGAGCGGGAAAATCGGCGGCGCCAGGTTCTTGAGGAGGAGCAAGGCGTTGCCCCAAATCCCCACTAACGGGTGTTTCATCTCGATGGCAGAATGTTCGACCGCCAGCCCCGACCAATCGCCCCCGTAATGGGCATTCAAGGCGGCGGTGGGCAGAAAGGAGACGGAAGCCGCCAGCACGGCCAGCCCGAGCTTTGCGGCGGGCCGGCGGAGCAACAGCGGCAGCAGAGAAAACACCACGACCGCCCAGGGCAACAGCAGGGGCAAGTCGCTCACCTTGGTGGCAGTCAAGAAGGCAGCCGAGAGGGATGAAAGCCAGAGATCGGCGGGCCGGCGTGAGGTCCAGGCGCGCAGGCCAAAGTCCACGGCGGCCAAGGCGTAAAACGCCGGGGTGGTGTCGTTGCCCAGGCTGCCTGACTGAAGGAGGAAGTTGTAGCTGGTCGGCAGCAGCCACATCCAATGCCACGCCACACGGGGCCGCACCCCCAGCCGCGTGAACACGCTGAAGATGAGGCCGGGCAAAAGGAGCAGGGGAATGAAATTGATCAGGAACAGGGCCCGGTCTGACCGGGTGAAGAGCAACAGTGGGGCGGCCAGCCATTCCAGGCCGCAGGGGCGGTCATTCAGGCGGGCGTTGGGGGTATGGATCCAATGCCAGTGCCCATCGGCCAGCCAATGCAGGACCCGGGGCACACGGCAGGTCAAGCTCTCGTGCGTCGTGGGCGGATACAAGGCGGCCCCCAGGAAAACCAGGAATGCCAAGCCGGCAAAGCTGGCTGGCAGCCACCGCCGGAAGCGCGCCCGGAGTTTTCGGCGGTTGAGGATTCTCCCTGCCCCCGCGCCGCCCAACGGCTTCCGCGCCAACCAAAGGCCGGCGACTACCACAGCGGTTAATACCGCATAGCCGATCCGGTTCAGTTGGCCCAGGGCCGAAAGGAGCCAGCCCGCCGCACTCGCGAGGACCGAGACCCCAATCCAGATTCTAACCAGCGGGAGAAAGGACATCTGTCGGCAGCAAGCTGCCGAGGCGGACTGAACCTGTAAACCCAAAAACGGGAGTTAACGCAAAGACTCCAGGAGGAAAAGACGCAAGGGGCAGGGAGAAGGCATCTGTCTCTGAGCTACACGGCTGCCTCCCGTTGGCTCCTTGCTGTCGGGCAGTGGGGGGGCACCACTCAATTCTGTTTCTTTTTGTCACGGGGGGTGAAGGCCGCGGCGGCCGCCTTGCCGGCAGCAACGTCCTTCGGGCTCATGGATGCCTGCCATTCGTCAACCAGGCGCTTGGCTTTGTAGTGGCCGTGCGCGGCAGCGACGGCGGCCCACTTGTAGGCTTGGACAAGGTTGGTGGAAAAGCCGTGCCTGCCATCGTGCAGACAGAGCGCGAGGCTCGCCTGCGCGTCAGCATCGCCAGATTCGGCTGCCAAGCTGACGCGGTTGGTCCAAGCCCTTTCATGCTCCACACTGTTGGTGACGTAACCTGCAACCCAAGTTGGCTCTCCGCCAGGTTCCGCCGTCAGGCTCAGGTGGTTGGTCCAAACGATGGGTTGGCCGACGCTGTTGCTGACGGAACCCGAAGCCCAAGTCCGCTCTGCGGGAGGCTTGAGTTGGATGAGGTCTCCTGCCCGCGCGGCGGCGGCGCCGACAAGCCAGCAGGCTAGCGATGAGCATACCAAGATGCTTGACGTAATTTCACCGGAGTGTTCCTTCATAGGCGTTCGGGCTTTCGTTGACGCGCCGTGCAACGACGCACACCAGTGGCGCATCGCCCAGAACAGAGGATATGCAACGGAGACGCGTTCAGCGCGTCCACTGCACGTGCATTGTTCGCCCACTGGCCCGCCTTTGTCCCTTTCACTTTGACTCGGCTCTGATGCTGTCCACCAACAGGTTGCCGCCATGATCTACAGCCTCAGGATACCTGGTTTTGAGTTCGCTGTATAATGCGGCTGCCTTTTCCTCTTGGCCTTTGCTCATGTACTCGCCGGCCAGCAGAAACCGCGCGTAAGCTCCGACCTGGACGCCGTCGCCATAAAAGCAATCGTTGAATTTCTCAATGCAATCCTGGAGATACCGGGCGCGCTCATCGCCCTGGGATTTCTGGGCAACATACAGCGTTGCGCAACCGGTGCGGTTGATGTCGGGATACTTTTTGATCATGGTCTGAAGACTCTCGGTCGCTTCAGGGGTGCCCCACTTCTGGTTGGCAACCTGATACAGGTTCTCCGCATCACGCAATTGCTCTTGGGTGTATTTGGCCCGGTCCTGCGCCATCTTCTTCTCGAATCTTTCCCGGAGCGCTTTACGTCGGGTGTCTGCAGTCTGCTGCGCTTTGAGGGGCTCCAGCAGTTGCGAGATTTCCCGGACCTCTTTCTCCAGTTGAGCAACTCTTTGTTTCAGTTGCGCGACATCGTCGGCGTTGCCTTGCGCGAACAGCGGCGAAGTTGCAGCTATTCCCGACATCAGAATTCCAACAATAATGGTATTTCTCATAGCTCTTTTCTCTGGAACACTTTGTTATTGATTAACGCTTACTGACCGCATCCAACGTTTCAGTTTTGGATCACTCCGCTTGTACTTTTAGCGAACGCCCAAATGGCGCCACCAAAAGAGTGAAAGACGTCAAGGCAACTTCTGCCGTTAACAGGAGGGATACTCGCGGCGGAAGCGCTTGGCTTGGATTCGTGATCATATCCTTGGTTTGACAAGGCTTTTGCCAACTGCTCACGGTCAGTGTGCCGAACTATATCGTTAACGGTTCTGCGCTGTTTTCGGGGTGATGGGCAGAGTAGCATTCCCCACCGCTCGCGCAGACCTCCATATCCCCGCCGGAGGCGCACCGTAGTACCCTCGATCCGGATCGAGGGTACTACGGTCAGGCTCCCGTGCGGCCCGCAGGACAGTCTGGTGCAGGGTTGGAGGAATCGGGGGCCAGAGACACCAGATTAGCGCCTCACGCGAGCGTCGTATTCGACGGCCCAGGTCTTGTTGTTGGATTTCTGGCGCAGCACGACTTCGGTTGGGGTGGAAGCAACGATTTCGTAGTCGTCGCCGCCAAAGGCCAAGACGCTGCCGACGCGCCTGTTGAGCCAGGTCTTGTTCTCCGGCCCATACTTCAGATCGGCCGCATAGCCGCGCACGCGCTGGAAGGGGTGGTCCTTGTCCACTGAAATGCTTTCCTTGGTGGCATTGAGTTCCAGGACGACCGTCGGGTTGTCAGCAGGGGCTTTGACGTCGCGCAGCGTGAACGGCTGCCTGGGAGCGTATTCGGAGCCGATCGAGCAATAATACTGCCGCTTGGCCCGTTGACCTGGGGTGGGGGCGGCTGCGTCCTCGATGCCGATGATATAGCGCGGGCCGGAGGCCAGGTTGGTCGCCACCCCTTCAAGCGCCAGAGTGACGTAGAGCGGCGCAAGCCTGGTGAGGATCAAGCCTTCGGGACCGGGATTGGTGACGGCGGATGTGGCGTTGGGGGCGACGTTCCATTGGTAGCTCAAGGGAACGGTCCCGCTTGTGACGACAGCGAAGGTGACATTGGCCGGCGAACCGGGAGTCGTGACCTCCATGGTACTGTTGGTGGCGAACTGCCATTGGTAGCTCAAGGGAGCGGTCCCGCTCGCGGCAACGGTGGGGTCAGAGGCGTTGGTGGCGGGCGATGGAGCTGATGGGCGAAGCCCGTAGCGCCGGGCGAAGATCTGCTCGGTGCTTTCCGCGGCGCTCGGGGACGGAGCGGGCGGGGCCAGGCCATAGCGTCGGGCAAAGGCCTCTTTGGCAGCCTCCGCCGATGGCGGATTGGCTGCCGGGGCCGGGGCGGTTGGGGCGCTGGCCTCGGCGACGCGGCGCCTCACAAGGAGCGTATCGCCCGGGTGCACGTCTGGACCGGAGGAGCCTGCCCGCTTCGCAAGCCAGGCAAGACCAACTGCCAACACGACCAGAGCGACAGCGGCGGCGGGAAGCATGATTCGCCGCCGGAGTCGTGGCTGGCGAGATCCGGAGCCGGGCTGGGCCGAGGCGACGGGGACTGTTGAGGCCGGCGGCTCCGTCATAATGGTCTCCATGTCGGTCTTGACCTCGCTCGCGTGTTGGTAGCGACGGGCGGGCTCCTTTTCCAAGGCACGCAAGACCACGTCGTCCAGGCGCACGTCTATCCGTACTTTCTGGGACGGCGGGTCGAACTTGCCGAGGGGGAGTTCGCCGGTGAGCATTTCGTAGAATACCACGCCGAGGGAGTAGATGTCCGCGCGGTGGTCCACGCTCTGGGGTTTCTCGACCTGCTCGGGGGCCATGTAATGGGGAGTGCCCATGACCTCGCGGGCGCGGGTGAGGCGGAAATCCTCGGGCTCGTGGCCCAGAATCCGGGCAAGGCCGAAATCGGCAATCTTCACCCGGCCCTTCTTGTCCAGCAGCACGTTCTCGGGCTTGATGTCGCGGTGGACGATGCCTTCGTCGTGAGCGAACTGGAGGGCTTCGCAGATTTGCGGGATGATCTGCAGGGCCTCGCGGGGAGACAACTGGCCGGCTTGCTCCAACTGGCGGAGGTTGAGACCGTCAACGTACTCCATGATGAAGTAGTGCAGGCCGTTGACCCGGCCAAAGTCGTAGAGGGCCACGATGTTGGGATGGTTGAGTTTGGCCAGGGCGCGGGCTTCGCGGGTGAAGCGCTCGGCGAACCCGGGGTCGGAGGCAGCGTCTGAAGGGAGGATTTTGAGCGCGACCAGGCGGTCAATCTCACGTTGGCGAGCCTTATAGACTGCGCCCATGCCGCCCGAGCCGAGGAGCTCGATGACCTCGAGGTGGGGGAAATGCCGGGCGACGTCGGCGGGCGAGGGCGGAGGCGAGTGGGGCCGTTTTGAGTCTGCGGCGGCGGTGCCGGCTTCGCTGCCGATACCTACCTTCACCATGCATTCCGGGCACAGACCACCTGGCGTGCCGGGGGGCACGGGTTTGCCACAATGCTGACATTTGCGTTCTTCAGACATAAACTCTCTGCTGCAACCCTTAGATCGGGAGATCCGGCTAAGTGTTACACGGTTGATGGCGGAGCGCCGACATGCCGGCGGCTTAGCTCGTTTAGACCGTGTGAGCCGGCAACATGCCGGCGCTCCGGCTCGTCCGTGTTCGGGGTGGGCCGCGAAACCTCCTGGCTGAGCTTGCTCACGTCGCAACCGCCTGGAGCAGATGCCGCAGCTCTTCCTCGACTTCGTCGGGGCCCGAAACCGTGTCCGCGATGGTCTGCCGGAGCAGTTCGCGGTAGCGTTGGCGCAACCGGTGCACCGCTACCCGGACGGCCCCGTCGGTCGTCTGGAGCTGAGCCGCGATGTCCGCATAGGGCACGTCGCTGCGCGAGCCGGTCAAGGCGAAGCGCAAGGCGTCGAACAAAGCGCCCCGGCCCTGGTCCCGGTATTCGCGCTCCAACCGCGCATAGACCTGGTCGAGCAAAGTGAGCGCCCAGCGCTGCTCGAAGACCTTCTCGGGCGTCAGGTGCTCGACGGGCTGCTGCAGGAACCGCGTCTCGGCGGACGACCAGTCCACGCAGAAGACCTGGCCGCCGCCACGTTTCTGGGCTCGAGCTTTGTCCCACTCGTCGGCCAGGAAGCGTTTGAGCATCACCAGCAGGAACGTGCGGAACTTGCCTTTCGCCCGCGCGACGGAATGGAGATAGTCCTTGCGCAGGAGCCGCGCGAAGAACTCCTGGGTGAGGTCCTGAGCGTCCGCCAGGCTGTGGCCTTGGCGGCGGATGTAGGCGTAGAGCGGAGGCCAATAGGTGCGGCAAAGGGTTTCGAGCGCCGCGGCCGACTGGGCGGATGGCTGCTCGCGCGCGGACAGCACCACCGACCAGTGCGTGGTCAGGAACCACGCCTCGGAGGGTCGCGCCGAATCGCTGCTGGTGGAGGCCATAACGGAGGGGGAAGGCTAATGCGGTGGGGGTTGGCCGTCGAATGCAATCGCGTTAGCTGAAATGAACAGCGAAGACGGGAAGACGCGAAGACAAAGGGATTCGGGCGGGACCCTCGCTCACCTGGTGCGTGGCTGAGGAGGAGCGGCCTCCCTTGGCATGGTTACCTTTGGGACTTTGGGGTTCGGGGTTCGGAAATCGGCGCAGAAGTGTGTTGCGCCACGCTCATCTCTTGTGCTTTCATTGGGCCATGGGTTGGCGGGATTGCGGTGACAATTTCCGGGGCCTGGCGCGATGGCGTGGACAGGCCCGGACCAGACGCCGCCCCTGGAATCAACATGGCGAAAACCGGCAAGCAGCTTCAAAGTGGCAAGCGGGGCACCATTGTCAGCCTCAGCACTCCTTACGGGCAGGCGGAACGACAGTTGGCCGTCCCGTCGAATCCGCGCACTCCAGCCCAGCAGCGCGCCCGCGGCAACCTGGGGAGCATCGCCTCGCGCTGGCGCGGGCTGACGGATAAACAGCGCGCGGCCTGGATCATGGCGGCGCAGCAAACCTCGAGCCGCCCGCGCCTGGGCCAGTCCGGCCGGCTGACTGGCTGCCAGCTTTTTGTCAAGATCAACTGCACGCTGGCTGCCGCCGGGATTGGACACGGTCGTTGACCCGCCGAACCGCCCCAGGTTCTCGACCAATCCCGTGGGGGCGCTGACCATCACCAACACCGGGGGCGCCATCTCTCTTAAGCTCCAGGTGTCCCGCGCCCCCGCCGACTACACGATGCTTCTGGGCACGGCCCCATGCAGCCGCGGGGTGTCGCGCCCGAGGCGCTTCACTGTGCTCGGCGCCCTGCCTGACCCGGACGCGGGCGTTAGCGACATCACAGACCTCTATGTCGCTAAATATGGCGTGCCGCCCGCCGGCACCCGGATCTTCATCCGCACGCGGCAGGTAGCGGACGGCTGGGAAGACCTACAGAAGGACACGACCACGGTTGTGCCGGCTGCGTAACCGAACAATAGGCCAGGCGTCTCGCCGCACGCGTGCTCGCCCGGCAGTTGTACAGGTCGGCCCGGCCCCAGCCGCTAATGGCGAATCGCACATGGCAGGTGGCGCTTGTGCACGCGCATGGACAAGTTGCGGAGGCGGCAAGGGTTTGGAAGGAGAGTAGCACAGTTGGCGAGGCGGCCTCAGACTGAATAGCCAATGGCCAATCGCCGATAGCAGATAGCCAACGGCAACCGCCCAGGATGTCGTTCATGCGGCGAGGCCTGACCTGGTTAGAAGGAGATTTGAAGCACAGGGACGCTAGAGCGGGACTCCGGCGCATCTCCAGATGCAGTAAGGTGTACGGATTGTGTACGGATATTGTACCTATGGTGTACCTATGGTGTACGGATCGTGTACGTATGGTGTACGCATGGTGTACCTATGGGGTACGTAGCCAACTGATAGGGAGCTGCTAGAGTGTTTCTGGCTACTGGCAACAGGCCGCGTTGTGGGGGTTGCGCTCGCGTGCCGGGCAACGGGGAGGCTGGCGTCGGCTACGGTCGGGCTTTTCTTTCCTTGACGGTCGGGGAGAGCAGGTCGCCGTTGGCGGCGAGGTAGAGGACGATGTCGCGGCGGTTGGCTTCGACGGCATAGAACAGGGCCGATTTGTGGAAGCGGTCGCGGGCGGTGACGCAGGCCTCGGCTTCGACCAGGAGACGGACGGTGTCGAGGTCGCCGAGCCGGGCGGCGTGGATCAGCGGGGTGCGCCGATCGGAGTCCATGGGGTCAACGGCGGCGCCATGCTGGAGCAGGCAGGCGATGCATTGGCGATGGTCGGTGTCCAGCGGGGCGGTGGCGGCGCGGAGGAGTTCGAGCAGGGGCGGGAGAGTGTTGGTGCCGGGGCAGTTCACATTGGCGCCTGCGGCGATGGCGGTTTGGAGCAGAGCCAGGTTGCCTTGGTGGACGGCTTGGAGGAGTTGCCCGTCGGCAGGGGAGAGGACCCGGTTAGGCAGTGCGGTTTCGGCGGCGGGGGCAGAACAGGCGGCTGCCAGGACGAGTAGAGACAGAAGGTTAGCGGCAGGGGTTTTTAGCCAGAGCGATCTCGCGCGCAGGCTGGTCGGAAGGCACACCTCCCGAGACGGCCACAGCCGGAAATGGCCGATAGCCAATGGCCAATAGCCGATGCGCGCGTGCACCGGAGATGCGCGCAAGGGGCGGAGATTCTTATGCATAGTAGTCTCGTGGTCTGTTAGCGGAAGCGGAGGTGTTCGGCAAGTGGGATCGCGGTCAACGCGAAGACGAGAAGGTGCGAGGGCGCAAGGGTTGGAGGTGGGGAAGCGGGATCGTTGCTGCTCGCCAGCCGCCAGTTACAAGTCACAGGCCAGCTTGGCGGCGGCTTTGAAGCGTTGCGCCTTTGCGTCAACCGCGCATTGAATCAGGACCGGGCTTTTGTTGTAATGCGGCCATGACGGTTCTTACATGGCTGGGGCAGCGGGAACAGCGGGGGCAAATGTCCGCCCGCTTGCTGCTGGGGGTGGGGATCGTCTGGGGCGTGCTGCGAACGGCGCGGTCGCTGGGGATGCTGTTCGAGGCATCGCATGATCTCAACATTTACTATTCGCTCTGGTTCCTGCTGGGGCACCGCGATTATGCCGACGAGGCCCTGAGCCAGGCGCTTTACCTGCCGCACACGTGGCTGGTGCTCACGCCGTTTTTTCTGTTGGGCTGGCCGGCGGCCCGCCTGCTGGTGCTGCTGCTGAACGCGGGCTGCGTGTTCTATATCTGGTGGCGGCTGAGCAGGCTGGCGGGACTGCAGGGGATTCGACGGTGGCTGCTGCTTGTTTTCCTCTGGGACTGGCTGTGCACGGGGCTGGTGATCGGGCTGGGCAACCTCGCCCTGGTTTGCGTGGCGACGGCGCTGGCGGCGTTTCCGTTCTCCACGGTCGGCAGCAGTGTGTTCCTGACGCTCTCGGGCATGAAGCAGACGCTGGTGTTCCCGCTTTATTTCAGGTTGCTGCTGAAGCGCCCGAAGATGCTGATCGTGCCGTTCGTGGTGGTGGCGGTGTGCGGGGTGGCTGTGCTGGTGTGGGCGCGGCTGGGCATTGCCGACGCGCTCGGCCTGGCCCGGGGCTCGATGAACCGGGTGGAAGGGTGGGCCCAATACGATCTGACCTCGCTGCGCCGGTTGCTGAGTCCGTTGCTGGGGAACGGAGCGGCGTTGTCGGCGGTGGTGTGGGCGGTTTGGTTTGCGCTGTATGGCGTGGTGATGTGGCGAGTCAAGGAACCGCTGGCGCAACTGGCGGCGTTGCTACTGCTGAGTCTGCTGCCTGTGTATCACCAGGAATATGATCTGGTGGCGGCGGCACCGGCGCTGGCGCTGTTCCTGAGGCGCGGTTCATTGGGCTGGCCGGCGCTGATGACGTTACTGCTGGCGGTCAATCCGGCGTCCGCACCGATGCACCTGCTGCCTCGCGGGCTGGTGCGGGCGGCGGTCGAGGGGGTCGTGGGAGTCTATAACCCGCTGCTCGTGTTGGCGTTTCTGGGAGGGATAGTGTGGGTTGAGAGAGGGGGGGACCACGAAATACACGAAATACACGAAATGCCAGCCCGGCCAGCCCTGCCCACAACTCCCCGTGCGACCACTGAGGAGTAACCCCGAGCCGAGGCCGCAAAGCCGGGGCCTATTCTCTCTCTTGCTTTTGTGTATTTAGTGTATTTCGTGGTTCCACAGCCTTGCCCCAGGCGCGGCCACGCAGGCCGTCGCGCAACAGGTAGTAGAGGAAGAGGCTGTTGTAGCGGAGGTAGCGGGAGGCGAGTCGGCGCGGCTCGGAACCCAGGCGGTAAACCCAGGTGAGGCCGAGGCGCTGCATCCAGAGGGGGGCGTCGGGCTTCATGCCGGCGTTCACGTCGAAGGCGAAGCCGACCGTCAAGACGACGCCACGCCGCAGGCGGGATTTGTAGCGTTTCACCCAGGCTTGCTGTTTGGGGGTGCCGAAGCCGACCCAGATGAAGTCGGGTGACAGCCGGTTGATTTCCTCGATGACCTGCTGGTCGGCGGGGTCCTCCATCCGGCCATCGGTCTGGCATTTGCCGTGAAAGGCGCCGAGGAAGCGGATGCTGGGGTTCAATTTGGTGAAGACGGCGCGGAGTTGGGTGCCACAGGCCGCCGAGCCACCGAGCAGGTAATGGGTGAAGTCGGGCGGAATGGTAGCCAGGAATTGGCGCATGAAGGTGGGACCATAAACACGGTCTCGGAGTCGGTCGCCCGCCAGCCGGAGGCACCAGATGAGCGGCATGCCGTCGGGTGGGAAGGCATCGTAGGCGCTGGTCAGGTTGCGGAACCAGGGTTCGTGGCGCCGCATGGCAATGATCTGGGTGTTGGCGAAGTCCAGGGCCACACAGGCGCCGGCACGCGCCCATTGACGGCACTGGTCGTCCAGGCCGCGGTAGTCGGTCACCAGCAGGGGGGTGCCCAATACTTCGCGCGCAGTCATTGGGGGCGAGGGTTCAGGGGGGATGGCGGGCATTCAAGGAAAAACTGCGGCGGCGGAAGCAGTGGCGTAAGTCTCTGGCTTGGGAGCGTGCCGGGGACCCTTCGCGTTGCCGAGTGGAGTGCAGGATGCGCTGCTTCGACAAGCCGGAGGCTCGCGCTACTACGAAAAAGGCTTCTCATGCAGGGTGGTTACGAGTAAGGTGGGGCGTTAATTCACTGAGACACATAATCCCCGGGCAGGCGCCCCGAGTCATATGAAACTGCTGGTGTTTGCCCACACGCCGCCGCCGCACCATGGGCAGAGCTACATGGTGCAGCTCATGCTGGCTGGTTTCGGAGGAGACCGGCGCAAGGGCGGCCGACGGGCGGCGGGCGGCGGGGCAAAGGGAGACTTCGGCATCGAGTGCTATCACGTGAACGCCCGGCTGTCCAAGAAGCTGGAGGATATTGGGGACTTGCGGCTGGGCAAGTTCATCCTGCTGCTGGGCTATTGCGTGCAGGCGATCTGGTGCCGGTTCCGCTACGGGGTGCGGAATTTCTATTACATACCGGCTCCGGGAAAGCGCTCGGCCCTGTACCGGGACTGGGTCGTGATGCTGATCTGCCGGCCCTTCTTCAAGCGGGTGATTCTGCATTGGCACGCCGCCGGGCTGGCCAAGTGGCTGGAGGTGGTGGTGACGATGCGCTCGCGGTCGCTCACCTACCGGCTAATGAAACAGGTGGATCTGAGCATCGTGCTGTCCAAATACAACCGGGCGGACGCGGAGAAGATTTTCTCGCGGCAGGTGCGGGTCGTGAGCAACGGGATTCCCGATCCGTGCCCCGGGTTTGCCGCGGAAGTGTTGCCGCGGCGGAAGGCGCGGTTTGCGGCGCGGAGGAAGCTCCTGTCGGGCGCGACCCTCGCGGCGACCGGGGTGGAGGACAGCGGCGGCGACGCGCAACAGGTCAGGGTCCTGTATCTCGCGCACTGCACACGCGAGAAGGGGCTGTTCGATACGCTGGACGGGGTGGCGCTCGCCAACCAGCGGTTGCGCAGCCGCCAGGCGCCGGTTTCGCTGCGGCTGCTGGTGACGGGCGGGTTCGTCTCGCCGGGCGTTAAAGCCGAGTTTGAGCGGAGGCTGGCCGAACCGGCCCTGGCGGAAATGGTGCAGTATTACGGTTTCGTGTCGGGAGAGCAGAAGGACAAGTTGCTGCGCGAGGCCGACCTGTTCTGTTTCCCGACCTACTATGAGAACGAGAACCAGCCGGTGAATCTGATTGAAGCGATGGCCTTCGGCCTGCCTATCCTCACCACGCGCTGGCGTTCGCTCCCGGAACTGTTCCCGGCGAACTACGCCGGGCTGGTTAATGTGCGCTCGCCGGAGCAGATTGGCGAGGGGTTGCTGGCGCTGCTGACCACCGAGAATGGGGAAGGCTTTCGGGATATTTTCCTGCGCAACTTTACGCTGGAGCGGCACCTGTCCGGGCTGGCGGAGGCGTTTGCGCAGCTTGAGACCGCTCCGCCAGGCGCGGTGGGAGCTACCGCAGCAGGGGCGATTCCGAAGTAGGCCCGCAGCCCCATTTGACCCTAGACGCGCAAGATGGGAGTGTGCTCCGTGATCGAGGCCTTCCCCCCGACGCGGGGAGGGAGCGAGAGCGTTTTCCGCAATGAAGCGCAGAAGAATTAACTGGATCGCCAGCGACGTCATCCGCAAGGTTCTGCGGCGTTACCTGGAGTGGTTGGCGCGCCTGAGGGGGCAGCGGTTCTACTGCCGGGCGCTGGGGGGCCAATCTGAGTACAACCTTACCGTCAACTGCGACCTGACGGTTTCGTGCACGTGCCAGGATTACGACGGGTCCGGGCACTTGGGGGACCTGAATAAGAGTTCGTTCCCGGAGGTGTTCTTCGGCCCGGTCGCCCGGCGGTTTCGCGAGGAGTTGGCCAAAGGGAAGCTGCCGATTATGACGTGCGCCCGCTGCGGGGATTTGGTACGGGTGCCGAAAGCACAGTCCCGGGCCGTGACGAGGCTGCCGGGCGAGGAGGGGAAGCCAGAGGCCGTCTCCGGTGCGACACCGCCTGCGAGCGCCGCCGAGCGCGACCTCGACCGGCAGATTTACGCCGGCCCGAAGCCCCGCCTGCCGTATCGCGGCCTGCTGTTGGAGAACACGGTGCGTTGCAACATTGACTGTATCGGGTGCGACCGCCAATCAGCGGCGCGCATCCGCAGTACGCAGCAGATGGACCTGGAGAAGCTGTCGCGCATGGCCGACCTGGTGCATGAGCTGCGGCTGGAGCAACTATTTTACTTGAACCTGGGCGAGCCGTTCCTGTCGCCGAATATCGGGCCGGAGCTGTCGCTGCTGCGGAGCAAGAACCCGGGATGCCGCATTGTCATCTCGACCAACGGCATCGTCCTCAACACGGACGCCAAGCGCGAAGCGGCGCTGAACGCCAGCCACATCTATTTCTCCATTGCCGGAGTGACGGACCCGATGCTCAAGAAATATGAGCACTACGGCAGCTTTCAGAAGGCGTATGACAACCTGAAGGCGCTGGTGGCCTATCGGGACGCGCGGGACCTGGCGGAGCCGGTGCTCGAATGGAAGTACCTGCTATTCAATTGGAACGATCACCCGCAGGCGATCGGGCAGGCGATTGAACTCGCCAAAGCCGCGGGGGTGGACACCATCTCGTTCTGGCCGACCCACAACCCGTTTTATGGGTATTCCTACCGGTACGCCCTGGGGCGCTTCAACCACGTCGGCGTCAGTAGCTGGAAGGGCCGTGAGGTTCATTTGCGCCCGGTGGCGAGGACGGTGGTGGGGTAGATTTTTTCTACTTTTTCTGTTTACACGCGGAGGAATACCTCCTAAGATAATTTCGCTATTGCCAGTGGGCATAAGCGGGCGTAGTGTAGAAATAGAAAGGCGTGCGTGTATGAATAACGTTCGAGAGACAGTTTCCGGAGAGGACCTCGAGGCGACCAAAGCCCCGAAGGGGAGTCAGACGGGGCGCGGGAACCACAAGGGTTTTACCCTAATTGAACTGCTGGTTGTCATCGCCATCATCGCCATCCTGGCGGCGTTGCTGCTGCCGGCGCTGGCGAAGGCCAAAGTCAAGGCGCAACAAATCACATGCGTGAGCAACTCCAAGCAGTTGAGTCTGTCCTTTAACCTATACACGCTAGACTTCAATGATCTTTATGCGCCCAACCCCGATGACGGCACCACGATGCCCGGCTATATATGGTGCTCGGGACAGGCAGGTATCGGCGGCGCCGACGAATTCGATCCCGACCTCATGAAAGACCCCACCAGGACGCTGATCGCGCCGTACATTGCGAATAATGTGGGTATATTCCACTGCCCCGCTGACACACGGACAGGGCTCTACGACGGCGCCGGCCTCTACCCCAACTCCCCTCTGAAAGGCGTCAAGGTCGTCGCGGCCCGCAGTGTGAGCATGAACCAGGCCGTCGGCACCATTGACCCGACTTTCGCCGCCAGCGGCAGTGGGCACAGTGGCGTACCGAACAGACCCACCAACGGACCTTGGCTGACTGGCAGTCATGGCGCTAACAACGCTACGACTGGTCCCTATGCCACTTTCGGCAAGACTTCAGGTTTCCGCGGGGGAGCGAGTCCATCGAAGATCTTCATGCAATGCGACGAGAGCATTTATAGTATCAATGATGCCGGCCTGGCTGCCGATGCAAATCCGGCGGACCAGGTGTTTATTGACTTCCCATCGACTGCACACAACAACGGCTGCGGTTTCTCGTTTTGCGATGGCCATGCCGAGATCCATAAATGGAAGGGCAGCGCCATCGTATTGACCGCGGAAGTGACTGGCCAACACGCGGCGACCAGCGCTGCGGACAAGGTTGACTGGTGGTGGCTCGCGAACGCTGTCTCGGTCCCATTAAGGTAGAAGTTTCGAGGAAGGGTTCGCTTTGGATGGTGGCGCCCGGCGCGTTGTTTGTCGCGGGCGGCGGCAAGGGTACGACTGCGCCGCCCTCAGAGGATAACCAAGTCACAGTGAACTTGCCCGAACTGTACCAGATCCTCTTGGGCGCTGTGGGGGAGGTGAAGCAATCGGTTAGCAGGGTCCAACGTTCTCTGAGGTAAGGCGACCACACCAAGGCGTTGCTGCCGCTGGGCGAATCGGTAAATAATCCGGCGGTCGCCGACACCCGGAAGAAGGTCGTCAATAAGGATAGCGACCAGGTCAAGAAGGTGATCAGCCAGGCGTCTCCGGCCACCCCAGCGGCCCAGTAATCGCGGTGGTTGTTCCGCCATTTGCCAGGGGGCACGAGCGCGTGTTTGGTACAAACGTAGAGCACTACTTTGTATGAATAAGGTACGCGAGACAGTCTCCGGAGCGGGCCTCCCAGTGACAAACGCCCCGAAGGGAGGTCAGGCGGGGAGCAGGAAGCACTGAGGATTTACACTAATTGAATTGCTGGTTGTCATCGCCATCATCGCCATCTTGGCGGCACTGCTATTGCCGGCGCTGGCGAGAGCCAAGAGCGAGGCGCAGGGGTTCTATTGCATGAACAACACCCACCAGCTCATGCTAGCGATGTTCATCTATACTCAGGATTACACGGACTTCTTTCCCCCCAATCCTGATGATGGGAACACCACTCAATATGGCAATTGGGTTGGGGGTGAAGCGGGTGTCGGGGACGCTAATGAATATGACCCGGACATACTTAGGGACCCGACCCGGTCTTTGTTAGCGCCGTACCAAGGCGCGAACGTCTCGATTTATCACCGCCCGGCGGACAACCGCCCGGCCGGGTATGCCGATGGCGAGTCTGCCTCGGACCCTTCGCTCAAAGGGACGAAGATTTCCAACGCGCGGAGCGTCTCCATGAACCAGGCTGTGGGGACTCTCGGCTTTTACACCCCGGGTGGAGGCAGGTTGGCCGTCTATGGTCCTTGGCTAAGCGGAAGCCATGACGAAGCCCCGCAAAAGACATGGTACACATACGGCAAGACCAGTAGCATGTTGCGCCCAGGTCCGCAGAACACGTTTACGATTCTTGATGAGAACCAGTGGAGCATCAACGACGGCGGCCTCGCCCACCTCGGGCCAAATATAACCCCGTTGTATGAGCAGATTGATTGGCCGGGAACCTACCATGGCGGCGCTTGCGGGGTCGCCTTTGGCGATAATCATTCAGAACTGCACAAACAGAAGGACAGTCGCTCGTACTTGAACGTACCCGCTTCTACCGTGACCCAGCCTGGCAATATGGACATCTGGTGGTTTGCGGTCAAAACCAGCGCCTTGGTCAACGGGCCGGACTTCGGCGTGAAGTGACCGAGGCTGACGGAGGCCTCACCGTCCTTCCTCCGTAGCCCCAGCGAATCAGTCGTGGCTGTGGCTCAGGCTGCGATCGTGCCGCTCCTGACGGAACTTTGCGTAAGCGCGGTTCCACCGAATACAGCGCACAACCCGTCATTGCACCACAAGTGCCTCAACCGCAGAATGTTAAGCCCACAACATGGGAGCCACACCAGGGCTCCTCCACGCCTTCACCGGAGATACGCCAGCGGCCCCCGCGGAAGGCAGAAACCTCCACCCCGCTCGCGCGGGTAGAGTACGGATTGCCGCTTGACGGCCGCATCGCCAACCGCACCATGCTGTGGTCGCCTCGCAGTTGCAGGCGGGGCGCGGGTTGGCACAAATGTCCGAGCAACACGAAATCAGCCAATTGGTCACAGCCGTTTTTCGCGCCTGGCAACAGGCGGGAATCAACTGGCTGGTGTTGCGCAATTACGAGAGCCTGCCGCACTCTACTACCAATGATATTGACGTGCTCGTTGAGCGCGGCCAGTTACGCCAGGCGGAACAGGCATTGCTGGCTGCGGCCACGCAGACCGGCTTTCGCGTGCATAACCGGGTCGAGTTCGCGACTTTGGCTCTCTACTTGTCGAGCCAGCAAAGCAATGCCCAGGCGCATTTCGACCTCTTCACCACTCTGAAATGGCGCGGGTTTGAGTTTGTCGCCTGCGACGGCTTTCTCCGGCGCAAGGGGAGCAAGGACCTTTTCTTCATCCCACACTTGGCGGACGAGACAGCAACCAAACTGCTCGCCTCGCTCGTCTATACTGGCAAGGTGAAGGAGAAGTACAAGCCGTCCATCGTGGCCGGCCTGCAGGCTGAGCGGGCAGCCATAAGCGAATTGCTGACTCCGACCTACGGCGCAGGGCACGCGCAGTTCCTGGTGGCTGCGGGCGCGCAGGCGAGGTGGGATGACATCGAGGCCGCCACTGGCGCCTTACGCCGGGCCTTGGTTCTTCGACAATTGACGCACCGGCCCTGGCACGCGATCAAAGGCCTGTTGGTTGATGCCCGACGTCTGGTCAGGCGTTTTCTGCAACCACCAGGCGTGACCGTCGTGCTGTGCGGGGCTGACGGGAGTGGCAAATCCACCGCCGCCCGTGAAGTAATGGACAGGCTCAAGGTCACCTTTCCCGCACAGAAGGTGCAACAGTTTCATTGGAAACCGCCGCTATTCACCGGCGGGCGCCAAGCCGCACGTGCGCCGACGACTGATCCCCACAGCCGGCCCACTCGCAATCCTGCTGTTTCGCTCTGCTACTTCGGGTTTCACTGGCTGGAATTCTTCCTCGCCTCCCACCTGCGGTTGCGGCCCGTCACTTTCCGGGGCGGGCTGGTCCTGATTGACCGTGGTTACTATGACTTCTTTGTGGACCAGCGCCGCTATCGGCTGCGCGTACCGCCAGCGGTCGTCCGCCTCGGTCATCTCTTGCTGGAGAAACCCGATTTGGTCGTCCTGCTCGACGCGCCGGCTGGAGTGCTGCAGCAGCGGAAGCAGGAAGTGCCACTCGCAGAAACCGAGCGCCAGCGCGCAGCGTATCTGGCACTGGTCCGGGGTCTCGACAATGGCCGGGTGGTTGACGCGACACAGGCGCTCGAGAAGGTCGGCGCTGACATCGGCCGCGCGATCCTGGATTTCATGGCCGAACGGGCCAAACGGCGCTGGGGCCTTTTGCACCAATGATGCACCCACCACAGAATTTCTGGTACGGGTTGTTCACTGCACCAGGTGAGCCGGAGCAGGGCGTGCGGGTCGAAATGCGGCTGCTGAAACGACGCGGACGTCCATTCCTTTTGCTGCCGGGCCATCCGCGTCCGGCGGCTGCGACAATGGACCTGTATCCGGCCCAGACCCGCCGCGCGCACGCAGCCAGAACCCTCCTGCGTTGGCTCCTCAGAGCATCCTTGCCCCTCGGAACCGGGAAGGTGTCCTTCGGGGTGTCACCAGTGGACCCTTTTGTCAGGTTTCTCGCATCACTGACAGCCGAGCCGACACAAGGGCTGCCGACCCTGGGCATCCTGGCCGGCAATCCAATGAACGAGGGCCAACGATTGCTGGTATTGGTCTTCGACGCCCGGCAAGAGCCCGTTGCGGTGGTCAAGGCCGGTCTGACCGCGCAAGCAAGAGGTTTGATCGAGAGGGAAGAACGCTTCCTGGCGGCGGTCCCTGCCGGCACGAGGGCGGTTCCCCGACTGCGGGCCTCATTCCAAGGCCCGCGGTTGCGCGCGCTGACGCTGGACTTCTTTGCGGGCGATTCGCCCCGACCGCAGGAGGAGGCCGCCCTACCGCTGTTGCTGGAGTCGTGGGTTGATCCGAAGCGAACGGTTGCGGTGTCGGAGACACCGGATTGGGCGCGGCTGGCAAGAGCTTGTACAGGGAACAGCCTGTTTTCGGTTGTGGGCGGGTCGCTCGGTAATCGCAGCGTCCATCCGGCTCTTCATCATGGGGATTTTGCGCCGTGGAATATCAAGGTGTCCAAGTCAGGAGCGTGGACGGTGCTCGATTGGGAGCGTAGCGAAGTCACGGGAATCCCCGGTTGGGACTGGTTTCATTACATCATCCAAAGCTCCATTCTGGTGAAGCGCCTGCCGACCTCCGCCCTCCTGCCCCGGGTGGAAGATCTGCTTGGTTCCGCCGCGTTTCGGCAGTATGCGGCGCGCGGGGGCATCGTTGGATGCGAGCGTGAGCTGGTGCTGGCATACCTGCTCTACGTGGTTGAGGTCATTAAGCCATCAGAAGGCCTGGTGCCGACTCGTGACTTGTTGCGTGCCCTCTCGGTGTGTTGGCGGAAAGACTCGGCGGGTTGATAAAGAAGCAGGGCAGAGGGAACATCTGTCCTACTTTCGGCGTAAGACTCGCGCCGCAAACGATTCGACGAGGGCACACACTTCCTCGTCGCCGGAATTTGCCATGCAGTATGGGACCGGGAACCGGCAGTAGTCCGAACAGGGCTTGTACGGGCAGGCTTTGCCTTCGAGCCACTCAGAGGCCGGATGGAGCGGGGCAAACCACTCGGGCATTTGGGGGCCAAAGAGGGTGAAGGTTGGCACGCCGCAAAACGCGGCCAGGTGGCCCGGGCCCGAATCGTTACCAATGAACGCGCCCGCACGATCCGCCAATGCGAATAGCTCCGTCACCGTGCGAGGCGTCGCAACGTCCTCTTCCCCTGCGTGCAGCCACCAGGCCCGCTGGTCGGGATCGCAGGCGACCTGCACCCGATAACCCTTCCGGCGAAGGGAGGCAACGAGGGTACAGTACCGTTCCAGCGGCCAGATGCGCACCGGCTGGCCTGCGCCTGTGTGCACCAGGATTTCGCCGTCGGGATGGGCGTGCGGCAGGGCGAGCGCCTCGCGCAACGGCATCTCGAGCCCGAGGACCCGCGCCATGACGCGCCAATACTCGTACCGGTGCGCCTGCGGCTCAGGCCGAGCCAGCGGCTTGGTCAGAATAATCCCGCTCCCCAGGCGCGGGAAACCGAGGCGGGTCTTGGCCCCGGCCAGCAACAGGAGCAGATGGTCGCGCGGGTCCCCCCAGCGCGCCGACAGGCCGAAGTCGAAACGCTGCGCGGCCAGTGACTTGAGCAGGCGAAACAGTCCCCTCCACGGCCAAGCATACAGGCGATACTTGTCCATGAACCGGAACGCCGTCCACGGCGCAACGAAGGGCACCACCCTTACGCGGGGCCAGAACCGCCGCTGCAGGTCCATCGCATAAGGCTTCGCCGCCAGCGTCACCTCATAGCTTTGGCTGGCCGCTTGCAGGAACGGGGTAGCGATAATCAAGTCGCCCAGGCCCCACAGCTCAACTACCAGGAGTTTCGCTTTCACACGGTGCGCCGGGCCATTAATTCATGCTCTGGGGATCAAACTCAACGGCGAACTGCTGCGGCGCGGGCATCTTCATGCCGCCGATGCGGCAGGGCACCAGCAGCACTGTCTCCGAGCCGTAGCCCTGCGCCGCGCGCAAGGCGTCCTCAGTGACCGCAAACGTCTTCTCCCCCTGGCTCGGGTCGTCGCTGTTGAACTCCGCCCACCCGCGCAGCACGGAGTGGATGCGCATGCCGCACCTCTCCGCGACCTTGCGGCAGGCTTCCGCCTCCTGCGGCGGCACGATGCCCGCCTCGACGCCGTCGAGCCCGGCGTCCTTGAACCGCTTAAGCTCGTCTTCCGACGGCTTGCCGACGATGAGGGCCTTGTGGAGCTTGGTTTTGAATGCAGGCTCCGCTTGGCGGGCGAAGCTGGGCGCGACGCCCAGGCCGAAGCCAAGACCGGCGGCGACGGCGGTTGAAGTGGCGAGAAAGTCGCGGCGCGTGAGGTTTGATTTCATAAGCGCGGTAATTCTGAACCTATTCCAGCATTCCGCAACATTCCAGGCGAGCCGGGCCGGACAGCAGCCTCCCGACCGCTGGCCGTAGGTCTGACGCATTTCGCGCAAATCCGTGGCAACTGTATCTGGAGGCGGCCCGGGGTTGGTCCGGGGGCGGTCTGGGGTCGGTCCCATGTGGATCGCGCAAAGCTTTGATATTAAATGACTTATGACGTTAGCAGTGGTTCTTCGTTGTCTCGGGGTAATAGGCGGAATAGCGTCCCCTTCCGCCCGCTCATGCCTCCATAGCCCCACCGGAGGCTCACCGTAGTACCCTCGCTCCGGATCGAGGGTACTACGGGGAGCCTCCGGGGCGGCCCGCGGGAGGGTCTGGTGCAAGGTTGGAGGAATAGGAGCCTAGAAGCTTCTCCCAGTCATTCTTGGCAGGTCAAATTATGGGCGCCAAGCGCGGTGCTCTGGTTGACTTTCATCAGTGGGCTCATTTGTTTCAATAGACTACCTCTTCGGTGTAGAGTTACAACGGTAGTCAGAAGAATCGGCGGTCGTCCAGGTCCCGCCCCTCGAACTATGCAGCGAAGGGAAGAGTGGGATTCGGAACAAGAGCCAGCAACAGCTTGCAGAATTCCGCGGTTCATTGTCGGATTCCGTAAGGGCGCGGTTTCTTACTGATGAAATGAGTCAGAACGACAGCATTAAACTGCTCCGCGATTACGCCGAGCGCGGCGATGAAGCCGCGTTCCGCGAGCTGGTCGCTCGGTACATTGACCTAGTCTATTCCACGGCGGTCCGACGCGTGGGAGGCGATGCCGACCTCGCCCGGGACGTCGCCCAAATGGTCTTCACCGATCTCGCCCACAAGGCGCCATCGCTTCGCAAGGTGAAGCTGCTGGGCGGATGGCTGCACCGGCACACCGGCTTTGTCGCCGCAAACATCGTGCGGAGCGAACGCCGCCGTCAGGCTCGTGAAAAGGAAACCGCCGAAATGAACGCACTCCAAGATTCCCCCGACTCGCTCTGGCAGCAGATGGCGCCCATGCTGGATGAGAGCATAGACGTACTGGAAGCGCCTGATCGCCAGGCCATCGTGCTGCGGTTCTTCGAACGGCGCGATTTCCGTTCTATTGGCGCCGCGCTGGGAATCAGTGATGACGCCGCACAGAAGCGCGTCAGCCGTGCGGTGGAAAAGCTGCGTGAGCTGCTGGCCAACCGCGGTGTTACGCTCACGTTGGCGCTGCTGGGCAGCCTGATGGCGGGCCGGGCCGTCAGCGCGGCTCCGGCCGGACTGGCTAACGAGGTTGCCAAAGCCGCCTTGGCGGGCGCAGCCTCCGCGACGGGGATCACCGTTGGGCTCATGAAGCTGGCAGGATCACTGAGCTTCAAACTCGCGCTCGGCGCGGTTGCGCTCGGCGCCGCTACATGGCTGTTGGTGCCGGGCCGCTTCACTCAGCGCCCTGATCCGCTGCGCCAGGGAAACGCTGTCGCGGCGTTGAGAAACAGCGAGGGCGCAGCGGCGCCCGCCGCGCAATCGCCCTTGGCCATCACGGGCACCCATTCCGTGTTGGCAGGCGCGTCCACCAATCAACTGGTGCTCACCATCGTCGCCGCCGACGTGGCCAAACCCGTGCCCGACGTGCAGCTTGACTACTGGCTTTGGGAAGGGGGAGAAGTCGCGCACAAAAAGCCGTTGCGGGCCGATCGGTTCGGTGTGTGCGAAGTTCCGGTGCCAGACGGCACCACCGAACTGTTGCTCGTCAGCCGGAGTGAAGGCTTCGCCGATACACGGCTGGAATGGCGCCCGGATCGAGGAGAGAAGATTCCTGCCGCCTACACCTTGCGCGTAGCGCGTTCGGTTCCCATCAGCGGCAAAGTAGTGGACCCGGATGGCGAGCCGGTCGCCAATGCCAAGGTCTTCTTTGGCAACCACCTCCCCGATCCAGCCTTGGAAACGCGTCCGCAAAGCGACGACTTCGGCTGGCCGTACTCGACAACCGCGACCACCGACAGCCAGGGACGCTGGCGCATTAACCGCATCGGCAAGGAGGCATTTCCCACGATCCGGGGCGGCGCGTCGCATCAGGAGTATGTTGACAGTGAGTACATATTCATGAGCCGCACGCCCGGCGCTGAGAAGCAATTGCTTGCGGGCACCCAGATATTTAAGCTGGGCCGCGCCGTCCTGGTGCGCGGCTCGGTGGTTGATCCAGAAGGCCAACCCGTTGCGGACGCCCACGTGCTTGTGGGCTATCAGAACGTGAGCGGGACGCGGGAGACTAAAACGCGGCCTGACGGTTCGTTCTCGGTCGGCGGCTGCAGGCCGGGAGAAAATGTGCTGACCGCGGAAGCGCCAGGCTATGCCGCAACCACATTGGCAGTAAACCTTGGAACAGAGTCCGAGCCGTTCCAACTCAAGCTGCAACACGGAAAGGTTCTGAAGCTGCGCGTGGTGGGCCCAAACGGAAATCTAATCTCCAAAGCCGACGTCTGGCTTGATACGCCCGAAAGCGGCCCCGTCAACCCGCCGAATCAGAAGCCGGCTCCGGTGTACGTTGAGTTCCACCGAAAGACCGATAATGACGGCCGGCTCGAATGGGATAGTGCGCCGGATCAAGACCTGAAATTCAACGTCTCAGCTTCCGGCTATACGCGATCCCGTGCCGTCACGGTGCGACCGGATGGAGAGGAGCATCTCGTGACACTTACTGACTAGTCTTTAGCATAGATGACAGTTGCAGCACAAAAAAAGGACTGGACGAGTTTGCGGTTGGTTTGGATCTTTCTGAGGTCTTGCTCTACCCGCTTGCGTAGCGACTCATTCTTCTT